>Ga0182793_1000056_pt1 | contig 107962 bp, 96 predicted proteins | sample Passage237A_FD_130498 | JGI IMG/M metagenome (GOLD analysis project Ga0182793, IMG submission 130498) | Cellulose adapted compost microbial communities from Newby Island Compost Facility, Milpitas, CA, USA - Passage2 37A (version 2) (version 2) ... | reverse complement strand
GCAAACGCATCGCGCTCGTCGCGCACGATCACGAGAAGGACTCGCTGCTCGCGTGGGCGCGCGTTCATCGCGACGCCCTCGCGAAACACGAACTCTTTGGCACCGGCACCACCGGCGGCATGATCGCCGACGCGCTCGGACTTCCCGTCCACCGTTTCCTCAGCGGCCCGATCGGCGGCGACACGCGGCAAAAGGGGTCAAATCTGAATGTTTGCGGTCTCTAACCGGCTGCCGATCTCCGTTCTTCGCGAACGCAAACTTTTCGCCCTTGGAGCGCCCCCTTGACCCCGTCGGACAATTGTCCGACATTGCCGCCATCATGGCAGTCGATTTTGTCTCCTCCCGCGAACTCTCCAAGCAGCCCGGGCGTATCCTGAAGGGACTAAAAAAAGCGCGCCGTCCACAGGTGGTGACACAAAACGGCCAGCCCGCCGCCTACCTCATCCCCGCTTCCCCCCTGGGCCTCGAGGCCGATCTAGAATCGATCCGGCGCATTCTCTTCGGTCAGGCGCTCAGCGCGATGCAGCAGCAAGCCGCCGCTTCCGGCGCCAACGATCTCTCCGAGGCGGACATCGCAGCAGAAATCGCCGCCACGCGTTCTGACCGCAACAAGCGCAAGAAATGAACGCACCTCCGTCCTGGGTGCTCGACACAAACATCGTCGTCTCCGGGCTGCTCAATCCCGCGGGCGCGCCCGGCCAGTTGTTCCTCGCCGTGCGCGATGGCCGCATTCGCGCAGCCTGGACGTCGTCGATCTTGTCCGAATACGCCTCCGTTCTGCGTCGCCCGAAGTTTAGATTTTCCCAGCCGCTCGTCGCCAACTTCATCAGCTCTTTCGCCGAAGCTTGGGAAATAAAAAACACGCCGAAACTGCGCGTTACTCTGCCCGACCGCAGCGATGAGATCTTTCTCGCTGCCGCGCTGGGCACAACCGACCGGGTTCTCGTCACCGGCAACATTAAGCACTTCCCGCTTGAATCGCGTCTCGAGGCCATCGTGTTGACGCCCGCCGACGCGATCAAACGCCTTCCCTGAAACATTCTCTCCCGCCGCCCAACCCCATGTCCTTCGTCCGCACCGCTCTCGATCCGCTGCCCGCCCGCAAACGCATCGCGCTCGTCGCGCACGATCACGAGAAGGACTCGCTGCTCGCGTGGGCGCGCGTTCATCGCGACGCCCTCGCGAAACACGAACTCTTCGGCACCGGCACGACCGGCGGCATGATCGCCAGCGAACTCGGACTGCCCGTCCATTGTTTCCTGAGCGGCCCGATCGGTGGCGATCAACAGATCGGCGCTGCCCTCGCCGAACAACGCATCGACGTCCTGATCTTCTTCTGGGACCCGCTCGCCGCCCAACCGCACGACCCCGACGTCAAAGCTCTGCTCCGCCTCGCTGTCCTCTGGAACGTCCCCTGCGCGATGAATCCCGCCACCGCCGATTTCCTCTTCAGCTCAGCGTTGATCGAAAAAGGCTACACTCGCTCCGGCAGCCGCCGCCCCGGCCAGTGATCGAGAGGACGATTTTCGTTTTCCCCATGTCCACCCCCGCTGTTTCCGCCAAGCCGCCCGTCAATTCCCCCGGTCGCGTGCTCTTCGCCAGCCTGATCGGCACGACAATCGAATTCTTCGATTTCTACATCTACGCGACGGCCGCCGTTCTCGTTTTCCCCAAACTCTTCTTCCTCGCGTCGGATCCGGTCGCAGCGACGTTTCAATCGCTCGCCACTTTCGCGCTCGCCTTCTTCGCGCGTCCGATCGGCTCTGCGCTTTTCGGTCACTACGGCGACCGCATCGGACGCAAAGCCACGCTCGTCGCGGCGCTGCTTACGATGGGTATTTCCACCGTCATGATCGGCTTGCTGCCGACCTACTCGAGCATCGGCTGGCTCGCGCCCGCGTTGCTGGCGCTCTGCCGTTTCGGACAAGGCCTCGGCCTCGGCGGCGAATGGGGCGGCGCCGTCCTGCTCGCGATCGAAAACGCTCCGCCCGGCAAACGCGCATGGTACGGCATGTTCCCGCAACTCGGCGCGCCGCTCGGCTTCCTCGCCTCCGGGGGCATTTTTCTCCTGCTCTCTCAATACCTGACCAACGAACAATTTTTCGCGTGGGGCTGGCGCGTGCCGTTTCTCTCCAGCGCGGTGCTTGTTTTCATCGGGCTTTGGGTGCGTTTGCAGATCACCGAGACGCCGGTTTTCCAACAAGCCATCGATCGACAGGAGCGTGTGAAGGTCCCGATGCTCGAGGTCTTTCGCAAACATCCGCGCGCACTCATCCTCGGCACGCTCAGCGCGCTCGCGACGTTTGTGCTCTTTTATCTGATGACGGTTTTTGCGCTTACCTGGGGCACGACCGAACTCGGCTACACGCGCAATCACTTCCTCATTCTCCAGATGATCGGCGTCGTCTTCTTCGCGTTCACGATTCCCTTCGCCGCGAAGTTCGCCGACCGCCACGGCCGTCGTCGCACGATGTTGTTTGTCTCCGGCTCGATCGCGCTCTTCGGACTTTTCCTGGCGCCGCTTTTGACCTCGGGCACGGCGGGCGCGCTGACCATGCTGATCATCGGCCTCGGTCTCATGGGTCTCACGTATGGCCCGATCGGCACGTTGCTCTCGGAGCTTTTTCCCACGGCCGTTCGCTACACGGGCTCGTCGCTCACGTTTAATCTCGCGGGCATTTTCGGCGCGTCGCTCGCGCCGTATCTCGCGATGTGGCTCGCGAAAAACTACGGGCTGCAGTCCGTCGGTTATTACCTGACAATCTCCGCGTTGCTCACCGTGCTAGCGCTTTGGCTCAGCGGCGAGACGCGCGACCGGCAATTTGCCAGCAGCGAATAAGCAACACGGCGATTCGCGGGCGTTCGTTCAAAGGCCGTGGTTCAAAGGCCGTGCGTCAGCCATACGACGCCGACGCCTGCGATGAGTCCGAACAGATGGCCTTCCCATGAACTGCCGTCGCGCGCGGGCGCCACGCCGGCGAGCATGCCGCCGTAAAACAACAACACGCCGCACGCCACGAGCCATTCCGTCGTGGTTTGCGTGAAATACGCGAGGCCCACGAGCCAGCCGAGAAATCCAAAAATCACGCCGCTCATGCCCACGTGCGCCGCGCGTCGACCGCAGAGCCAGAGCAACGCGCCTTGCGCGAGCGCGATCATCCACGCGGCTTGCAGAAACTCGCCCGCACCGTGACGGAGAATCAAATAACCGAGCACCACAAACGGCGGCAGATTCGCGAGCAGATGCGCGAGATTCGTGTGCACGAATGGCGCGGTCGCCAAGCCCACCAAGCCCGCGATCGTTCTCGGCGTGTTCGCGAGTTGGGTCGCGGTCGGTGGAGAGATAAGCGCGAGGGCGGTGCCCACCACCATCGCCACCGCGGGCCACGAGAGATAAATGTACGGTGCGTCAGTAAACAGCCGGCTCAGCGAATGAAGAAAATCGTCCATGAAAACGGCACGCACTCATGGACGTTGCGCGTCGCAAACGGAAGCTGGATTGCGCGTGGTCTCGCTCAATTTTTCGCCGTCTTTTCCACAAGCGTTTTCAGATTCGCGAGTCCCTCTTCGAAGGGTTCGCCGATCATTTTGTCCTGATCCATGAAGAGACAAAACGCCTTTGAGATGAATCCGTTTTCGCCGCTCATGCTCCACGTCACTTTGGTCTGATCGCCTTGCGGCGTGAGCGTGAGCGCCGTCGTGCAGGTGGACTCGAACGGCTTGATGAAATCGAGGCGAATGCCGACCGCTTCGTTCGCGCGACTCTCGACGATCGTTTGCCGGCCCTCGCCTGCCTGGCTGTTGCCTTTCCACGTCATCGTCGCGCCGACGCCCGACGTTGGCTCGGAAAACGTGTACGCCGCGTTCGGATCGAGTTTCTTCCACGGCGTCCACACCTGCATTTTCTGAAAATCATTGATGTGCGGAAAAACCTCCGCAGCCGGTGCCGAGACGATGGCCGAACGTTCGACGTGGAAATGCGCGGGCTGGAGCGCGACGACGACACAGAAAGCGATCACGAGAATCGCGAGACCGAGGAGGATTTTTGTGCGCATGGGAAAAAGCGGGACGTGGACTCGTTCAGGCAGGAATCGCACGCGCCGTCAGCAACGGACGATAAGCGGCGCGATAAGCCCACGCGAGATAGAGTTCGAGCGCCAAAAAGATCAGCGACATCCCCAGCCCCGACCGCTCGAGCACGAGATGAAACGCGACACTGTTCACCATGAACGGCGCAAAAATGACCAACGCCAGCGGCACGAAGCGATTGGTGAGAAGCATCACACCGACGATCAGCTGCGTCACACCGATGAGCTCCATCATGTAACCGGAGTTCACCAACGCGATCGTGAAGGCCATCGCGCCTTCCGGCAGTTGAACCTCCGGCTGCGGGATGAAATTCAGAAACGCGTTGAGGCCAAAAATCGTGAGTGGCAGCCCAAGCAAAATGCGGACGACGATAACGGCGATGCGGGAAATTTTTCCGCGAGAGGCAACCGGGGCGGAGTTCGGCGAGGTGTAAGCAGTCGTGTTCATAAGCGTGAATACTTACTTAACGAAGCAGCCCACCGCATTCGGACAACGGCTCTCATTTTTTCACGAATCGTATTTCCCTCACCCATTTCCGCGCAGCGGGAGGCTGCTGACCGGCCGCCAGTGGCGCACAAAAAAAAGCACTCAGGAGGATTTCCTAAGTGCTTGATTTTAAATTGGTGCCAGAGGCCGGGGTTGAACCGGCGACCAAAGGCTTATGAGTCCTCTGCTCTACCACTGAGCTACTCTGGCGGCGATTTCGCGTCTCCTTCAAGAGATGCGAGGGCCATAATTACGAATCTCCAACAATCTCGGTCAATGGAAAATCTGGATTCTCGTGCGCCTCTTTTCGCGGGCGGGTTTTCGCATCGCGATGAGCGCATGCTCACTGGCTCGATGCCTTTTCGCTCTCTGGATGCGTTCGCAGCCACGCGATGAGTTCCGTCATGTTACGCAGATACGTTTTGAGGGAAATGCCCGCGATCGGCTCGTCTGCGCCAAAAGGCGACGTATCGGTTTCATCGCCTACGAAGGTCGCCGAGAAATCGCCTTCCGCGCGTTCCCGCGGGCCATCGCCGCGATAAGGATGACTCGTGGTGGTGAGCGGGGTAAGCCAACGTCCGCGTTCGTCGAGCGTGTCCAAAATGTCCGTAATTTGGCCTACCCGCCCTGGCTGCGGGCCGGGGTTTCTTTCTCTGATGGGTTCCGTTTCGCCAAGCAGGGCGTCCCACTTCCAGTCTTCACCCGGCGCTCGCGCGGGCTGTTGCAATGCCTGTTCGTAGCGGGCCTGCAGCGCGCGTGTGTCGATCGCGCGAAACGACGAATAATGTCCGATCAATTTCTCCGGCGTGCCGTCGGCAAAATAGCGACCGTTCACGGCATTCGAGCCTTCGCGATGCAGGTACAGCGGTTTGCCCGTGCCGACTTCGATGAACGTCGGATGCGTCGCGTGGCGGCGTGTTGCTGTCGTCAAACGACACGATTCCAGCCACTCGAGCGCCGCCGGAATCGGCTCCAAATATTTCGCATCGCCGGTGAGCGCGTGAAAACGGATCAGCAGATCGATCACGCGTGCAGTCGTGTGCGTCACGAGCGCTTTCGGTTCATAGCTGCGCGCTCCGGCCGGCTCGAGAGCGGGCGTATATTGCATCGCCCATCCCGCTTGCGGCCTTGGGTGTTGCACGAGAACAAAACCATCCATGCCGCGCTTGATGGCGTCTTTGAATTTCGGATCGCCAAATACCCGATGGCATTCGGCGAGGAACAATAGATTTCCGGAAGACACGTCGTCATTGAGCGTGAGATACGACGCGTACCGCACGCTCTCGTCGGCATCGCTCACGGCCGGATAACGCTGCGGCCACAATCCCGATTCGTGCTGGCTCTCGAGCACAAACGCGATCGCGCGATCCAGCGCCGCTTTCACGTCGGGATCTTTTTTGGCGAGATACAGTTTTAAGAGGAAATGCGCCGCCGCGATCGTCGTGTCGTCGTCGAATGTCGCGTTGCCGAGATAGTGGTGAAACTCTTCGAGTCGCCACGCATTGCGACCGATCGTCGCGTACCATTCGCGCAACGAATCCTCGCCGGCAAAATCGATCACGTAGTTCCAGCCGCCACACGGCAGTTGTCCCGCGATCAACGCTTCGCCGGCTTTGCGCGCCGCTTCGTAATAACGTTCGTCATGCGTCACCGACCACGCTTCGAGAAAAAGTTCACCCACGGTCGGCGTTCCCGGCGGCTGCACCCAGATCATCGTGGGACGCGCCTCAAGCTCTCCCCAGCGTCGCGAAAAATCCGGCAGATAACTCCAGACATAACCGCCGCGATAACTGACCTCCTCCACGAGAAATCGTGTGGCGCGTTCCATGGCGGCGAGCACGGACGCCCGGTCGGGTTCTCTTATCGTTTCTTCGCCATGCGTGCTCTGCACCCACGGTCCGGAAAATAAAACAACGATGGAAAAAAGAAGGGGCCTGCTGGAGAAACTAAAAAACCTCATCTGCGGAATTGCGTTTTTCTCTAAAGGGTCGTCGCGACGGAGAGAAAACTCTCCTCGCGTCGGACAGTCGCGAATCGCGCACAAAATGCACACTCCACTCGCGCGTCTCACGGTCCGTATTTGTCGTACTCGCGAGTCGCCTCGATCGCTGTCTTGATGACCCTCGCAATTTATCAACGCCCCGGCCTCGCCGCTCCTTCCAATGCGCAAACATCTCCTCTCCCTTTTCGCCGCTTCGCTGAGTCTTTCGTCGGTAGTTGCGAAAGCCGATGACCCCGCGCCTGTCGTCAACTCGCTCGGGATGAAACTTGTTCCGATCGCCGCCGGCGAATTCACCATGGGCTCCGTGACCAAGCCCGCGAATTGGGACGAAGCGCCGATTCACCAAGTCACGATTTCGCAAGATTTCCTGATCAGCGAAACCGAAGTCACCGCGGAGCAATTTCGGCAGTTTAAGCCCGACGCTTCGCTCAACGAAAATTACGCGCCCTACGCTGCGGGCGTGAGCTGGTTCGACGCCGTGGAGTTCTGCGCTTGGCTCAGCCAAAAAGAAGGTCGTCACTATCGTCTTCCGACCGAAGCCGAGTGGGAATACGTCGCGCGCGCGAGCCGCGCGGATGGCGCCAACTGGGAACTCGATCATTCGCCAAATCCGTGGGGCGTGCGCGGTCTTTTGAGCGATCCCGTGGAATGGTGCGCAGATTGGTTTGGCGAATACACGCTTACCGCCGAGCGTGATCCTGCGGGTTACGCTGCCGGTCACACGAAGGTCGTGCGCGGCGGTTATCTGGACAAAGCCACCAAGTTTAAGCCCGACGATTATCGCCGTCCGTCGAATCGCGCGGGCGCGCCGCCGTCATTCGGTCCCAATTCAGGACGCGAGCCCAATCCGCAAAATTACGGTCTGCATCGCATCGGTTTTCGCGTTGTTGCCGCGCCGCCGATCACCACTCCGCTCAAACCATACGTCGCCCCTTACGCGATGCAGGGTGTGAAACAAACGACGAGCGATGCCGCGCTCGGACCCGATCCGGGCAAGCCGTATTTTCGACGTCGGCCGCATCTGCCGATGCCGTTGGAGGGACCGCTTGAGTACGTTCGCGAACATCGTGCAGGGCTTCACGAATCGTTTCGCCATCACAATCACAGCCCAGGCTTCGAAGTTCTTCCCAATGGTGACACGCTGCTCGTGATTTATTCGTCAAATTGGGAATACGAACCCGAAGTCACGCTGATCGCCGCGCGTCTGCGTTTCGGCGCGGATCAATGGGACATGCCGAGTCCATTCACCGACACGCCCGGCGCCAACGATCATGCGCCGCTGCTTTTCGCAGAGGGAAACACGCTGCGTTTGTTTTGGGGAAATCCGCAGATGGAGGGTTATTTCCCGTTTCAATTCATGACATCGACCAATCATGGCGCGACGTGGTCGCCGGTCACTTATCCGCGCATCACCGGCCCGCTCGGTCCCGATCTCGAAGACCCGCAACCGATCAATACCGCTTTCCGCGATCGCAACGGCACGCTATATGTCGCCGTCGACGCGGCCGAGGGAGGTCCGCTCCATTCGCAATCGATGCTCTGGGCCAGCGAAGACAATGGCGTGACTTGGCGCGACACGCTCGGACGTACGTTCGGTCGTCACACGACATTCGCGCTTCTCAAAGACGGCCGCATCCTCGCGATGGGCGGAAAAAATTCCCACATCGATGGCTTCATGCCCCAAGGCATCAGCGCAGATGGCGGTCGCACGTATGAGTTGAGCAAGACGCCGTTCTCCGCTGTCAGCAGCGGCCAGCGTCCATCCGTGCTTCGTCTCGCCAGCGGACGTCTTTTTATGGCCGGCGATTTTTATCCGTCGAAGCGCATCGAGAAAGCGGCCTCGATCAAAGAAGACGGTTCCTACGTCGCGCTCTCCGACGACGACGGGGAGACGTGGCGCATCAAACGCCTTCCCGGAAATTTCTCCGTCAAGCGCGGCAAGCCCAGCCTCGGCTACTCCGTCGCGCGACAAGGTCCCAACGGCCTGATTCATCTTGTCACGTCGAGCAATCATCCGGGCCTTCACTACGAGCTTAACGAGGCGTGGATTCTCAGCGACGAAACTTTCGCCGATGACGACGACGCGATGAACCAAAGTCGTGCCACGTCGATCACCGACGTGCGCGAACATCGCGAAAACTACGCCAACGGCCAACCGCGCATCCTCTGGAGCAGCGGTCGCGCAAACGACGGCCGCATTTTGCTCCACGGCACGGAGACTTGGTTCTACGCGGATGGCACCAAACAGCGCGAAGCCTCGTACAAGCTCGGAGTCAAAGCGGGTCGTGAAACGTATTGGTCGCCGACCGGCGCGAAAGAATCCGAATGGGATCACCGCGCCGATGGCACGAGCGTGTGGCGCACGTGGTGGAGCGATGGTTCACTTCGCTCCGAGTCTACGTGGAAAAACCACCGGCTCATCGATGGCACCGATCGTCTTTTCGAGCCCGGAAAAAAACGCGACTGAGCATGGCTCGAGTCACGTTTTGAAAAGGTTCAAGCGGCGTGATCGGCGGTCGCTTCGCTTTCCTCGGCGGCGACCACCCGGTCGATGTCGAGCAGCGTTGCGACCTGCCCTTTCACTTTGCCCATACCGAGCAAATAGCGAGTGGCGATGCGTACACCGAACTCCGGCGGAGGTTCGATTTCATCCGCGGTCAGGTTGATGACCTCTTCCACGGAATCCACGATGATGCCCATCGGCACCACGCGCTCGGACTTCGTGCGAACTTGCACCACAACAATGCAGGTCCGATCGGCGAACACCGCTTCGAGCCCGAACTTCACACGCAGATCGATGACCGGGATCACCCGGCCACGGAGATTGATGATGCCCTTCATGTATTCAGGCATCCGCGGCACTGGCGTGATCTTCTGGATGCGGATGATCTCGCGCACCTTCAGAACGGCGAGTGCGTACGCTTCTCGCGCGACGAGGATCGTCAGATATTTGCCCGCGTGGTCGGTGTTCATGATGAATCCGCTCACTTGAAGAACGCGTCGTTATCGTCCTGGTCGGCGCCGACACCCACTGTTTCGAGCTCGGCAGACGGTTTGGGAGAAGTCTTCGCCGCGCTAGGTGCGTAAGTCCTCGCGGCATGGGCCGGGCCCACCGGACGCTCGCGCGAATTGTCCTCGTTTTTCGTCTGCTGTTTCTTGCTGACGAGCTCTTGGAGTTCGCGAACGGATTCACGCATGGTCTCGGCCTGCGCATTGAGCTCTTCGGAAGCGCTCGCGCATTCCTCCGCGCTGGCCGCGTTGGATTGAGTGACTTTATCCATCTGCGAAACCGCGAGCGTCACCTGACCGATGCCTTGGCTCTGTTCGGTCGAGGCCGACGCAATCTCCGCGACGAGCCCGTCCACCGTGCGCGCCTTGCTCACGATTTCATCGAAACTCTCCGCCACCTGCGCACTGATCTGCACGCCGTGTTCACTGCGGGAGACAGACTCTTCGATCTTGCTGGCGGTTTCTTTTGCCGACTGCGCCGAACGCTGCGCGAGCGAGCGTACTTCATCGGCCACGACCGCAAATCCGGCTCCAGCCTCGCCCGCCCGCGCAGCTTCGACTGCGGCGTTTAACGCAAGAATGTTGGTTTGAAACGCGATCTCATCGATCGTCTTCACGATTCGCGCGATGCTCGAAGAGGATTCTTTGATGGCATCCATCGCGTGCTTCATCTCGGCCATGCGAGCAGCGCCTGTTCCCGCAGCGACACGCGTCTCGTTCGCGAGAGATTTCGCTTCGGTGGCGGACTCGGCGTTCTTCTTCGTCATGCTGGAAATTTCTTCCAACGATGCGCTCGTCTCTTCGAGCGACGCGGCTTGCTCGCTCGCGCCCTCGGCCAGCGACTGACTCGACGCCGACACTTGGCCGGCGGCCGCCGCGGTTTGCTCCGCACCTGCGGCCAACTGCTCGGCCACATTCTTGAGCACCTTGTTGGTCGCGCGAATGACCACAAAAGCGATCAAGATCGCGATCAGCAGCGCGGCAGCGCTCAACGCGATGATCACGTTGTTGGTGTACGCAGCGCGTTCATTGACCTCGACGGCGAGTTTGTCGCCGTTCTTGAAATTGTACTCCTGCATCGCCGTCGATGCCGCGGAGAATGCCTGGTACGCGGGCAACAAGGTTCCGGTCAGGTAAGCTTCGGATTCCGCTTTCTTCCCCGCATTCACGAGTTCGAGAAACTGCACGCGAATCGATCGATAAGCTGCACGGGCGGCGATGAGCTCGTTGAACACCTCGCGATCTTCTTCGTTTGTGATCGTGCGCTCATACGCAGCGACCGCCGCATCGGATCTCCTGATGTAGTCATCCATATCTTTCACCAACGCCGCGCGGATCTCCGGATTTTCAAGTTGGACGTAAGTCTGGAGCGCGATGACCCCTCGCGAGAGAAGCGTGTCGAAGTTACCGCTCTGAATCATGCCGGGGATCACATCTCCCTTCAGATCGACGGCTTGTTTCTGAATGGCGCGCAAGCTCGTCCACGCACCTCCCCCGACAGCAAAAAGCAGCGCGCACATAATCGCGCACGTCATCGTGATTCGCTTACCAATGGTCCATGTTGTCATAACTGTGTGAAGTAGGACAAAGCATCGACCCCGCGGTGGACGCATTGAGAACTGATTGTGCACCAGCATATAAGGAAATTCCTTATTCGCTCGCGTTTAGGATGCGCATTCCTTGTCTTTTCAGGCCGCGATGTCGCGCCGTCTCTGCGGCGCAAAAAAGCCGATAACACGCGCATTTCCGCCAACTTCGCGTACTTTCAGCGAATAAATGCCCCCTTCCCATCCGCCAATTGAGCCCGATTCTCACGGCGCGCCGACCACCGGTGACCATGACACGTAAACCCCAAGTCCTCGGCGCCTGTACTGTGTTGGCAATGGTTGCGATCGCTGCGGCGCTTTTTGCGGCGTGGAAGGTTCATCAACTCGGCGCCGCGCTTCACGAGGTCGGTCTGGTCCGCCTCCCAAGCTTGCAAGGCCTGTCTTGGATAAAAGACGCGATGGCCGAACTGGATGATTCCGGCGAAGCCTTTCTCACGGAGACATTGAGCGCGTCGCGTTTGGCGGAAGAACGCGAACGACACGCCCGCGCTTGGGCGCAGTTTGAACGCGGCTGGACGCTTTTCGAACCGCTCCCGCAAACGCCCGAGGAAGCGACACGCTGGCGTGCGCTCGTGCCACTGGCGACAGCCTGGAAACAAGATTACGCCGATGCTTTGACCGCAGCCGCATCGGCGCTCGGCGAAACGCACGCGTCGCTCCCCGACGAAACGCGTGCTCGCTTGGCATCGCTCCGCAGCACCGCTTCTCCCGAGGTCACCAAGCTGCTGGGCGAAATCATCGCACTCAACCACCGCAAGGCTGAAGAAGCCACGCGTCGGTCGATCGCGAGTTATGATCATTGGGTGTTCACAAGAAATCTGATGCTGGGCGCGGCCGCGCTGAGCATTCTCAGCGTGCTAGGCTTGGCTTGGCGCTGATCGCCGGACGACGCAGCCGGCCACTGACGCTGGAGATCGTCCAAGCCATCACGCGCGTCGCGCGCGGCGAACGCGATGTTCAAGTCAATGTATCGGATCACGATGAATTGTCCGATATCGGCGCCGCGCTCAATGAGATGATAGGAGCCGTCCGTGATAACGAAGCGCGTCTCCGCCTGCTCTCCGATAATTTGCCCAATAGCATGGTGTACCAACTCACGCGCGAGCCCGGGCGCGGTCCGCGTTTTCTCCACGTGAGTGAAGGCGTGCAGGCGCTGCACGGCATTTCCGCGGCCCAGGCCAAAAAGAACGCCTCGCTGCTCCTTTCCCATGTAGTGCCCGAAGATCGCAAACTGCTCGAAACGGCATCGGAAACATCGATGAAAACGATGAGCGCGCTCGATCTCGTGCTACGCATGCGCGCGCCCGATGGTTCGCTTTGCTGGCGTCAATTGCGCTCACAACCCCGACGCGAATCCGACGGCCGTCTCGTGTGGGAAGGCATCGAGACCGATGTCACGCAACACATGTTGGCCACAATGGAGCTGAAGCGGCTCGTGCATATCGTCGACGCGCACCACAACGCCGCCATCTGGCTCAACCGCGAGAACCGCATCGTTTATGTCAATAAAGCCACGTGCACAACCACCGGCTACACGCGCGAGGAACTGATCGGCCAACCGGTCGCGATCGTTTCTCCGACTTTGACACCCGAGCGTCTGAACGAGTTGTGGCGAGAACTGCGTCAGAAAGGCGAAGTGACCGGCGAAGCCGTGCGTTGCCGCAAAGATGGCACGACATTCCCTATCGAATTCGATGTGACGTACGTGACGTTTAACGGCGAAGAGTATTGGTGCTCTTTCGCCCGCAACATCAGCAAGCGAAAGCTGGCCGAGCGTGCCGCGGCTGAGGCCGCCGGGCGACTCGCGGTGGCCTTGCAAGCGTCCCACTTCGGCGTGTGGCGCTACGATTTCGCCTCAAACAAACTCGAGTACGACAGTCGCACGCTGGCTATTTTTCGGACGCACGGAAAACGATCCGCCTCCTTCGGTGGAAGACTTGATCTCGATCATCGAGGAGGAAGATCGCGAGCCCGTGCGCACGTCGTGGTACGATCTGCCGAACAACCGCGACCCCTTTCGCGAACGTTTCCGCATTCACCGGCCCGACGGAAAAATGCGACACGTCGAAGTCCAAGGCGTCGTGCATCTCGACGAGAATCATCAGCCCGATTATGCGATCGGCGCCGCAGGCGACATCACCGACACCGTACAAGCCATCACGGAGGCCGCCCAGTTGCGCACGCAGTTGCAGCAAGCGCAAAAAATGGAGGCGCTCGGCAAACTCGCCGCCGGCGTCGCGCATGATTTCAACAACCTGCTGACGGGCATCAATGGCTTCGTCGAACTCGCGTCGCGCACACTTGGTCCCGGGCACGAAGCGCTGGAATTGCTGAAGCAAGCGCGCCAAGGCGCGGCGAGTACGCGCACGCTCGTCCGACGCATTCTCGATTTCTCCCGCGGCAAGCAGGATCAAAAAGCCGTGCTGCTCGATCTCGTCGAAATCACGCGCGGCACGGCTCCGTTGCTGAGCGCGGCGCTGCCGCCCAATGTTTCCGTCTCGCTCGCGATTGAGTGCGACACTGCACCGGTGCTCGCCGACCAAGGCCAACTGCAGCAAGTCCTGCTGAACCTGTGCACGAATGGCTCGCACGCCATCGGCAAAAACACCGGCACGGTCCGGATCGGTTTGGCCTGCCTCACGTTCGCCGCCGATGACGCAAACATGCCTGCCGGATGTTCGCCCGGTGATTACGTGCGGCTGTCGGTCACCGACACCGGTTGCGGCATGGATGAAGCCACGCGCAAGCGCATTTTCGAGCCGTTCTTCACGACCAAGAAATCCGGCGAAGGCACGGGACTCGGTCTGTCGATCGTTCAAGAGATCGTCCACGCGTGGCGCGGAGCCATGGCTGTGGACAGCACGCTGGGAGTCGGCACCACGTTCTTCGTTTACCTGCCACAGGCGGATATCCCCACGACCGCTGCCGCGCTGACGACGAGCGGAAACTGATCAGAGTTGAACGAGTCCTTCTTTGATCGCGATGTGCGTCAGCTCGATGACGTTGTTCACTTTCAGTTTTGAGAAGAGCTTTAGACGGAAGACCTCGATCGTCTTCGGGCTGAGGTGCAGGCGGCCCGCGATTTCCTTGGTGCCATAACCCTCGGCGAGCAATTGCAGCACTTCGCGTTCGCGCATCGTCAGCACTTCGAGCAACGTCGGCACATCGCCCGCCCTGGCGAGCAGCGCAAATTGCGGACTCAACCACACCTCGCCGCGTTGCGCGGCTTCGATCGCGGTAAGGATGTGATCGAACGCGAGATCCTTGTGCACATACGCGTTCACGCCCGCATCGAGCGCTTGGGAAATCGTCCGGCGCTCGTCGTGCATCGACAACATCACGATGATCCCGGGGAAACCCCCGCCGCGCATCTGTCGCGTGGCCTCGACACCGTTCAGCTCTCCCATCGCCATGTCGGTGATCACGATTTCGGGCCGATGTTCGGCCACACCTTCCACCAGCGCACGCCCATCAGCCGCTTCGCCGATCACGTGAAACTTCCCGGAACGTTCCAAAAGCATGCGCAGTCCGTCGCGCATGATCTTGTGATCGTCGGCGAGAAAAACCGTGGGCTTCTGCGGAGAAGTCTCTGTCATGGTAGAAGATAAATATGGTTTCCGCGCAGCGAAGCTCTTCGTTGCGGCAAGGGCTAGACCGAGGTATTAGTGAAACGAAACACGCAACTGATCGAATTTTCTTCCTGCGAAAGCTTAAGAAATAACCCTTGTCCGGTATCCCACGCCATCGCTACGTTGCGGATTTGCAACCACATCGCCTATGATCGTCACCACCGCACAGCTCTTCAAACACGCTTATGGCAAGTACGCCGTCGGCGCCTATAATATCAATAACGCCGAGCAGGCGATGGGACTTTTCAAGGGAGCCATCGATTCCAAGGCCCCCTTTATCATCCAGATTTCGAAGGGCGCTCGTAACTACACCAACAAGAAGATGCTCGAGGCCATCATCCGTGCCGCCGACGAAATCTTCCCCGAAGCGATCTTCGCCGTGCACCTCGACCACGGTGACGAAGAAACCTGCTACGACTGCATCAACTCCGGCTTCTACAGCTCGGTCATGATCGATGCGTCGCACGATCCATTCGAAAAGAACATCGAGATCACCAAGCGCGTCGTCGAAGCCGCTCACGCCAAAGGTCTCTCCGTCGAGGCCGAACTCGGTATGCTCGGCGGTGTCGAAGAAGATATTAAGGTCGAAGACGGTCACGCCACGCTCACGAACCCGGTCGAAGCCGAAGAATTCGTGAAGCGCACCGGCTGCGACTCCCTCGCCTGCGCCATCGGTACCTCGCACGGCGCGTTCAAGTTCAAGGGCAAGCAGTCCCTCCACTTCGACGTCCTCAAGCAAATCCAGGATCGTCTCCCCGGCTTCCCGCTTGTCATGCACGGCTCGTCCTCCGTTCCGCAAGACGAAGTCGCTCGCATCAACGCCGCCGGCGGCCAGATCAAGGATTCGGCTGGCGTGGACGTGAACGAATACCTTCCCGCAGCCAAACTCGGCGTCACCAAGATCAACATCGACACCGACGGCCGCCTCGTCTGGACCCGCGTGCACCGCGAATTCTTCCGCGACAAGCCTGCCGAGTTCGACTTCCGCCCGCCGGGCAAGATCTTCATCCAGGAATACGCGAAGTTCATCGCCTCGCGTAACCAGCTCCTCGGCTCCGCCGGCCAGCTCGACGATCTTCGCAAGAGCCTCGGCAAGTAAGCCGGCCAGCGATTTTCCTTTCAGCGCGATCCTCCCGGGGATCGCGCTTTTTGTATCCATTTTTCCGAGACAGCGTTTTCACGTCCCGTTGACAATGGCTTCATTGCGCCCGCGCCGATGCGCGCAAAAATCGCCGGCACCCCATGAAAACCTTCCGCCGGTTTCGCCTCGCCGCCCTTCTCGCCTCCACGCTGCTCACGCTCAGTATTCACGCCGCGGATACAACCACCGCAGAGAGTGCTCCGCGCTTCGCCGTCGGGCAGACGTTCGAGACGCTCGACGTGAATGGTAAAACCTATCGCGACGTACGCATACGCTCCATCTCGGCCCAGACCGCGATTATTCAACACGCCGACGGCCTCACATCACTCCGTCTCGCCCAACTTCCCGCAGAGATCCAAGCGCGATTCGGTTACGATCCGTCCGCTGCGGACGCGGAAGCACAACGTCAGCAAACCGCTGCCGAAGCCGCCCGCCGGCAGCGCGAAGTCGAACGCGCCCGCATCGCCACCGCTAGAGCTGCTTCCGCGTCACAAAACGTCTCCGACACACCACTCGATCGCCTCCTCAAGAACTTTGGCCAACCGCCGATGCTCGAAGCGAAGGTCGATCTGCGCAAACGTTTCAACGAGCTCGGTCTTTGGATAAAAAACCAGGGCGCGCGCCCGAGCTGCGCCGTGTTTGCCGTCGTCAGTGCGCTCGAATTTCAGACCGCCGAGGTCAACGGCCGCGCCGAACGTTTTTCCGAAGAGTATCTGCTCTGGGCCACGCGTCGTTCGCTCCGCCGTCCCGCGCCTATGACTGAGGTCTCTCAAATGGAAATCGAAGGACAGGAACCAGGCGACGAAGGATTTTCGCTGACGGAAGTAGTCACCGCTTTGCGCGCCTACGGCATCGTGCCGCGCGAACGCGTGCCCAATCGATTCTCCGGCGGCGTCATCGAGGATCCCCCGGAAGAATTGATCGCCGAAGCGCGCTCGATCCACCGTGTATCCGTGCATCCACTACCGGGACGCGATCGGGCCACGTTGATCGCCAATGTCGTACACGCGCTCAATGCCGGTCTGCCCGTTCCCGCCGGTGTTCGTTGGCCAATCGAATACAACTGGAGGACTGGTTATCTCGATCGCCAACGTGTGTATCCGAATCGTGGGCACGCGATCACCTTGGTCGGTTACTCCAGCCCGACCGGTCGCATCGAGGACGCGGTTTTCACTTTCAAAAACTCGTGGGGCGTGCGTTGGGGCATCGATGGCTACGGAACCGCTACTTACGAATTTCTTCGCAACAATCTACTCTCGGCGATCGTCCTCGAGGTTCATCCCCAATGACCGCCCTGCACGCGCTCAGCTCAGATCGCGAATGCTGCCAAACTCAGGATCGAACAAGCGCCGATAAGTCCGCACGATCATGCCATCGGTGAGTCCCGCGAGCCAGTCGCAGATGCGCCGCGCTTTGCCATCCACCGTCGTCTCCGCGGCGATGAGTTTGCCCACGCGCGGCGGGAGGATGTTGATCACACGCGCCTGTTTTTCGACGTAGTTTTCCCATGAAGCCTGCCAAAGACTGAACAGCACGCGACGTGCCTTGTGTTCGACCTGCTGTAGCTGCGGACTCTCGAAAATGATGTCGTTGGCCATGCGTTTGAAAAAGAGCGCTTCACGCTCCGCTTCCGGCGTGACCACCAGTTCGAACCGATAGCGACATGTGCGTTCCGAGAGAAAATTTTGGCGTTCGCGCAGTCGGCACGATGTGATGAACGCACCCGTCTTCGCCGCAAACACCGGCTCGATCCGATCGCCGCGAATCGCGCCGATCAACGTTTCCAGATGACGCTGCTGCTCGGGGTCTATGCCCACCCCAGCCGCCCACATTTCGATACGATCGATCGTGAGGAAGCCGGCCTTCACACCGTCGACGATGTCGTTGAGCGAGTACGCCGCGTCGTCCGCCCAATCCATGATCTGGCATTCGACCGATTTGAAATGGTTCAGCTTTTTTCCCTCGTGCAACGCTTCGGGAATCGCGCTGCCACCAAAGACAAAATCGCGGTAGCGCACCTGCGGGTCGTAGAGAAAATGTTTCTCGGGCGTCTCCGTGTATTCGCGGTACAACTTCTTGTACTTGAGCACGCCGTCCAAGAGCGCTCGCGTCGGCTGCATGCCGCGCACGGAGCTTTCGTTCTGATAAATCGTTTCCGTCAGCAAGTGCAGCGTCTGCGCGTTTCCTTCGAAACCGCCGTACTGCTTCATCAACTCCTGCAGCGTGCGTTCACCGGAATGGCCAAACGGCGGATGCCCGAGATCGTGTGCGAGGCAAACCGCTTCGACCAAGTCCGGATCGATAAAAAAATCGTCTTTCAACGGGCCTCCTTGCGAGCGCAGCCATTGGCAAATCGAGCGACCGATCTGCGCGACCTCCATCGAATGCGTGAGGCGTGTCCGGTAGAAATCGTATTCGCCGGACAGAAACACCTGTGTTTTCGACTGCAGCTTTCGAAACGCGTGCGAATGGATCAGGCGGTCCCGATCGATCTGAAAAGCGCTGCGATAATCACTTTTTCTCGGAGCCTCGAGGGTCTCTGTGTCGAAGTCTGAATAGAAACGGTTCGCCGTCATCGGATAAATTGCCGAAACACGATGAGTCGCCACTGCCGAATGCCAACCTCCATGATTCGCACGCCCCGTTTTCAACGCGTCGGTCGCTTGTTCTGCCTCGTGTTGCTTCTCTCCACCTCGCTCATCGCATCCGACAACCTGATCGGCGCGAAAGACCTGCTGAATCTCAAACAGCTCGGCACGCCCGCGATTTCGCCCGACGCGACCCGCGTCGTGTACACCGTACGCAGCATCGAAGAAAAACCCGACCGGCCAGGTGAGCACAACTACCGCACGCAGGTCTGGATGGTTTCGTTGGATGGACAGAGCAGCCCCGTTCAACTCACGCGCGGCGACGGCAACGCACACTCGCCCGTCTGGCACCCGCGCGGCGAAAGCATCGCGTTCGTACGCACGGAGAAAAATGTACCACAAATTTGGATACTTCCGCTCGCTCCCGGCGGCGAAGCGTTTCGCGTCACCGACATGCCCACCGGGGCCACGCATCCGCGTTGGTCGCCCGACGGCGATTTACTGCTGTTTCATTCCACGCTCACGCTCTCGCAGGTTCGACGCGAACTCGCCGAACATCCCGATGCGAGTTCCAGCTACGTGTGGCCGGACGAGCGGCCGGGACGCGGACTTCCCAGCATCAACAATGGCGACGACAAAAACGCGTCCGCCTTCAGCGGCGACCGCGCAGGCGAACGCCGCTGGCTCGATCGTCGCGAGGCCGCCGGCAATCCGCGCGTTTTCACGCGACTCGAATTCATCGGTGTCAGCGATCTCGAACCCGAGGAAACGTTCATCCACCTCTACGCGGCGCCGCCTGAAGAAAACGCGGATGTGCGTTTGCTCACGCCGGGATTTCTCAGTGCCGAGGGCTCCGAGTGGGTCCGCTCCGAGAGCGGTCCGCGCGTGATTTTCAGCGCCGAATCGCCGGGCGCGATTCACCCCGATCGCGTGCTCGAACGCGCGTTGTGGAGTGTCGGTCTCGATGGACAACCACCACGCCTGCTCCTGCACACGCCGAAATTCTCTTACACACGCCCGACTGCTTCACCCGATGCGCGCACCGTCGCCTTCCTCATCGAAAACCTTTCCGACCTCACTTACGCGCAGACTCAGCTCGGCATCATCCCGGCCGATGGCGGTGCGCCCAAAGTGCTCACAGCGCAATTCGACCGTAGCGTCGCTCGCCCCAAATGGTCGATCGACGGCAAATACATTTACTTCACTTCGCCGTCCAACGGCGGGCATCCGCTCTTCCGCGTTGCCGCCGCCGGCGATTCCGAGCCTGAAGGTCTCAGCGGCGCCGCGCTCGGCATCCGTGGTTATGATCTCGCAGAAGGCGTAGCGGTCGTCGTGCTCACGCGTTCGTACAATCCATACGAGCTGTTTCGCGTGAATCTCGCCACCAAAGAGCTGCGCGTGCTCACCTCGCATAATAGCGAGTGGCTGCGCACGAAAACACTTTCGACGCCGCAACGTTTCCAAATCGAAACCTTCGACAAAACCAGCGTGGAATTCTGGCTGATGCGCCCGGCGAATTTCGAGCAGGGCAAAAAATATCCGCTCGTCGTCATACTGCACGGCGGACCTCAGGTCATGTGGGGGCCAGGCGATCCATCGATGTGGCACGAGTTTCAGTTTTTCGCCGCCCACGGCTACGGCGTGCTCTACTGCAATCCTCGCGGCTCCGCCGGCTACGGCTATGAATTCCAGCGCGCGAGTTATCAAAATTGGGGTCCCGGGCCCGGCTCCGATGTTCTTGCCGCAACCGATCGCGCCTGCAACGAACCGTGGGTGGATAAAAACCGCCTCGTCATCACCGGCGGCAGCTACGGCGGTTATCTCGCGGCGTGGATCATCTCGCGCGACAAACGCTTCAAAGCCGCCATCGCGCAGCGGGGCATCTACGATCTCGCGACATTCTTCGGCGAGGGCAGCGCGTGGCGTCTCGTGCCGTATCATTTTGGTGGATACCCATGGCAACCGTCGATCCGTCGCCTTCTCGATGCGCAGTCGCCGCTCTCGCACGCCGAGCATATCTACACACCGTTGATGATCGAGCACGGCGACAACGACCGCCGCACCGGCACGGTGCAGAGCGAGATGTTGTTCCGCGCGCTCAAGGTGCTCAATCGACCGGTCGAATACGTGCGTTACCCGTATGCGACTCACGAGTTGAATCGCTCCGGCGATCCCGCTCAGCGCATCGATCGTTTGCTACGTTTCGACGAGTTCTTCCGTCGATTCATCGGTGAATAATCGATCAGCCGGCGATCACGCCTGCCGACAGCAGGATCGCATAAAGCGCGAGCAGCTTTCCTGTATCGCCGAGCAGGGCGATGAGCTCGGCCGGCGTGCGCGCCGCGGCGAGCCGCACGATCTGTCGTAGTGCAAGCGGCAGAATCGCGAGCGGTAAAAGCGCGGGCAGTGGATATCCCCGCAGCACCAGATGCACGGGAATCGTGAACGCCACCGCCAACGAAACACCAAATTGGATTCGCGCGAAACGTCGCCCAAAGCGAACGACCAGCGTGCGCTTGCCCGCCTTCGCATCGGTCTCCACGTCGCGATAATTATTCACGAGCAGAATGTTCGTTGAAAGCAGCCCCACCGCACACGCCGCGAGCATCACGTCAAAGGTTACGGCGCCGGCTTGCACGAAGTAAGTGGCGCCGACTGCAACCAGCCCGAAAAAGATAAAAACAAAAACATCGCCGAGTCCGTTGTAGCCGAGCGGATACGGTCCGCCTGTGTAGGCGATGCCGCACAGAATACTCGTCACGCCGATGACGAGCAGCGGCCAACTCCCGTATTTGAGCAACGTGAGTCCGACTAAAAACGCCGCGGCGAAAACCAAGATCGTCGCGAGTTTCATTTTGACGGGAGATACCAAACCCGACGCCACCGCGCGTCTCGGCCCTACCCGCTCCGCCGTGTCCGCGCCTTTGATGAAATCGAAATAGTCGTTCGCGAAATTCGTCCCGATCTGAATCAGCAACGCGAATCCGAGACAGGCCAGAGCCGCCGGCCAAACGAGCGAGTTGTCGCGCCACGCGAACGCGGAACCAACCAGCACCGGCGCGAGCGCGGCCGGCAAGGTGCGTGGACGAGTGGCGGAGATCCAGACGGCGAGAGACATGAGAGCCGCGGTTGTAGCGAAAAAGCCGCGGCTGAAAATCTCCGAATCACCAACGATCCGTCGCCGGCAACAATACTCCTTACGCGACGGGTCAATCTCCGATCAAAGAATCATGCCCGCCGCCACGGTGGCGTTGGTGAATTCGTCGATCAAGATGATGCTGCCGGTGTTCCGGTTGCGCTTGTATGAATCGAAGAACAACGGCGACGCCGTGCGGATCTGCACACGACCAATGTCGTTCATCGCGATCTCGGCGTCGCCCTCCACTTTGTGAAGCGTGTTGATGTTCACTTTGTAGCGCACGGCTTTGATCGCGCATTTCACTTCGCGCGTCGTGTGACGGAGGATGTATTTGCCGTTTGGATTCAGCTTGGCCGCGGAGAACCAGCACACCATCGCCTCGAGATCTTGGCTGATCTGCGGCTGGTTGTTGGGCTTCACGATCATGCCGCCACGAGAAATATCGATTTCGTCGTTGAGCGTCATCACGACCGACATCGGCGAAAAGACTTCTGACACATCGCCCTGCGGCGCGTGCAGCGATTTGATCGTGGATGTGAAACCGGAAGGCAGCGCGAGCACTTCGTCGCCGACTTTAAATACACCGCCGGCCACGCGTCCGGCGAAACCGCGAAAATCGTGATACTTATCCGTGTTGGGACGGATCACCGTCTGCACGGGAAAACGTGCATCGATATGATTCGCGTCGCTGCCGATGTAGACCGTCTCAAGCGTGTAGAGCAGCGGCGCGCCTTGGTACCAGGGCATGTTCGTGGATTTTTCCACGACATTGTCGCCATGCAGAGCGCTGATCGGGATGAACTTGATGTCCGGCACTTCGAGGCGCGACGCGAACTCGCTGTAGCGCGCGACGATGTCGTTGAAGACCTCCTCCTTGAAATCGACGAGGTCCATTTTGTTTACGCAAACCACGATGTGCGGGATGCGCAGCAACGACGCGATGAACGAGTGGCGGCACGTTTGTTCGATGACACCTTTTCGCGCGTCGATGAGGATGATGGCGAGATTGGCGGTGGAGGCCCCCGTCACCATGTTGCGCGTGTACTGGATGTGGCCAGGCGTGTCGGCGATGATGAACTTACGCTTCGGCGTCGCAAAATAGCGGTAAGCGACGTCGATGGTAATGCCCTGCTCGCGTTCGGCGCGCAGTCCGTCGGTGAGAAGAGAAAGATTGAGATGATCTTCGCCGCGTTGCTCGGTGGCGCGCTCGATCGCATCGAGCTGGTCTTCAAAGATGGCTTTCGAGTCGTACAGCAGACGGCCGATCAAGGTGGATTTGCCGTCATCAACACTGCCCGCCGTCGTGAAGCGGAGCAGGTCCATGGAAAGGTAATGAGCGTCAGAATGGGACATGGGTTTGAAAATCCGGAATGCGAAATTCGAAGCCGAAAACCAGAAGAGGTCCGTGCTTCAGGTCATCCGACCTTCGGCATTGGGCCTTCCGATTTCGGCCATTGTTTTAGAAGTATCCCGCCTTCTTGCGGTCTTCCATGGCGGTCTCGGAGCGTTTGTCGTCGGCGCGCGTGCCACGTTCGGTCTGACGGGCGGCGGCGACTTCCTGCACGATGTCTGCAAGCGTCGAGGCGCGCGATTCCACGGCGCCGGTGCATGTCGCGTCGCCCACGGTGCGGAAACGCACGATGCGTTTTTCCACCGTTTCGCCTGGCAGCACCGTGATGAACGGTGTGTTCGCGAGCAGGGTACCGTTGCGGTTCACCACTTCGCGTTCGTGCGAGAAATACAACGACGGCAGCGGAATGTTTTCGCGCGCGATGTACTGCCACACATCCATCTCCGTCCAGTTCGAGAGCGGAAACACGCGGAAGTGTTCCCCGTGGCTCTTGCGACCATTGAAAAGATTCCAGAGCTCGGGGCGCTGGTTTTTCGGGTCCCACTGGCCGAACTCATCGCGGTGCGAAAAGAAACGTTCTTTCGCGCGCGCCTTTTCTTCGTCGCGACGCGCGCCGCCCAAGCAGGCATCGAGCTTCAGTTCTTCGATCGCGTCGAGGAGCGTCACGGTTTGAAGACCATTGCGTGAGGGATTCGGGCCTTTCTCTTCAACCGCGCGGCCAGCTTTAATAGAGTCCTCGACGTAGCGAACGATGAGGCGCGCGCCGACTTCCTTCGCGAGCCAGTCACGGTAAGTGATCGCTTCGGGAAAATTATGGCCGGTGTCGATGTGCAGCAGCGGAAACGGAAACTTCGCGGGGGCGAATGCTTTTTGCGCGAGACGCACCATCACAATCGAATCTTTGCCGCCGGAAAACAACAGGGCGGGCCGTTCAAATTGCGCGGCGACTTCCCGCATCACGAAAATCGCCTCGTGCTCCAGTTGCGCGAGATGGGTCAGATTGTACGAACTCATGTATGTGAAACTTGGATACGAACCGCCGCGAGCAGGCGCTCCAGCGACGCCTCGACCGACTCGACTTCCGTGTCGATCACCAGCGGCGCCTCGCCGGCTTCCGGCTCTTCAAAGGCGGAGTCTTTTCCCGTGAACTGCGGCACGCCTCCCGCAGCCGCCTTGGCATAAAGTCCCTTGGGATCGCGACGCGCGCAGGTCTCGTAAGACGCCTTCACGTAAACCTCGACAAAATCTTCCGTACCGATGATCTCGCGCGCCGACGCCCGCAAACTCCGCAACGGGGTCACAAACGAGCAGATCGTGATCACGCCCGCCTGCACGAAGAGCTTGGCCACTTCGGCCACACGCCGGATGTTCTCCGCGCGGTCTTCCTGCGAAAACCCGAGTCCGCGATTAAGCCCCGTGCGGACATTGTCGCCGTCCAATAAATGCGTGGTGAAACCCTCGGTAAATAAACGCCTCTCCAGCGCCACGCCCAGCGTGCTTTTCCCCGATCCCGACAAGCCATAGAGCCAGATCACCCGCGCCCGCTGCTTCAAACGCGCTTCTTTGTCGGACCGACTCAGCACGCGGTCAAAGATGGGATGGATATTGTCGCCGGCCATTTATCTTTAGTTTGTTAATAAACCAAATAAGGTTAAATCAGAGCATTCAAGATAAATCCCAGCTAAGAATCGTAATTAACTAAAAATCAGCGTGATAGGAGACCGTTCATCATAGATCAAAGCCTTAATTTGCCTCGAACACACCGTCGATTCGCCCTCCGTACGCATCAGCTTTAGGCAATGATGAATCCCGCGTACTGTGGCGTACGTTTCTCGCTGGTACGCTCTACTTTACGAATAAATCCGTGCATGCGCTCCTCGACCGCTTTGATAAAGGCGTCGACTTCGGCAGTCCGCCCTTCCGCTTCGAGTTGGACGCGTCCGTCGAGAAGATTTTTCACGAAGCCGCTGACTTCGAACTCCTTGGCGATCTGAAAGGTCGTGTACCGAAATCCCACGCCCTGCACCCGCCCTGTGAAGAACACCGTCTCGTGATGAATCTCGCTCATATGGACGATGTGCAAGCTACCAGAAGCGGGCCCCGGTTCAACCTGCAAAAATTTCCGGTCCAGGCTGGCGCCTTCGAGGCTTTTGCGTTTGCGTTTCCCTCAGTCGGGACGCACGGTGCGCCCACATTTTCCAACCTACAGAATGAGTAACTTCAACCCTGACGGCCCCTCCGACAACGAGTGGGATGAGCGTGGTGATCTGGCGTGGAACGAATTCGATTGGGAGCAATATCTCCGCCATCAAGACGAAGTCGTTATCCGCTACCTCGCGTTCTATGAGCAGTTGAAGGATCACCCCGAGCGCCTCGATGAGGTCGCCCACGTGATGGGTTGGGACAAGGAAGATTGGAGCTCCGAAGGCACCACCCTCGGTGACGACGCCGACGATGAAATCGACGATTTGCGCGACGCGGACGACACGGCGGAAATCGATTCCGATCCGTACACCCTTCACAAGAATCCGATCTTCATCGCGCTAAAAGCCATCCAGCTCAGCCTCAAGCGCAGCTGGGAAAGCATCGCGCACGATCCACAAAAAGTTCCGCAATCGCTCGCACTGACTTTCCAATCCTCGCTCCACCGCGGCGACGAAAACGCCACCCTCGCGATCCAAGCACTCGATTTTGGGGACTACGCGATGGCGATCAGCCTCTTCAAACGCGCGCTCCGTGACCTCAATCGCACGCTCTCCTTGATCGACGAAAAGGCCGCCACCTTCTCCCGCTCGCTCGCGAGTTTCCGTGAAGATGCCCTCAACCGCCTCTTCGACCTTCGCGAGATTTATCTCCGCGTCATGAACGAGTGCCGCGAAGAGCTCGAGCGCCCGGTGGACGGAGACGACAACGAGAAATAAACGCCGTCGTCCCGGCCCGATTTTCTTCAAACGCGCGACACGTCGTCGCGCGTTTTTTTATTCCTCAAAACGGATTCGAGCGCTGGCAGAACTGCAGCGCCACGCCCCACGGATCGCGCATCATGATCAACGATGAGCCATCCGGGTTCTCTTCGATGATAAACGTCGCTCCCGCTTTTTCGAGACGCTCGCGGTCTTTGCGCGCATCGGTCGAAACAAACGCGACATGAAACACCAGCTGATGCTGGTTCGCATAGTCGGGATACGGCGCCGCAGGATTCGAATACAGCTCCACGATCACGCGGCCCGTTTCGTCCGCGAGGAAATGTGTGTACGGCGCGTCCTCACGCCGCCGCGCAATCGTGAGACCAAGATGCTGCACCCACCAAGCCGCTTGCGCCCGCGCGTCGGGCACATTGATCGCAAAGTGTTCAAATTTCATAGGGTATTTCCGGTTAACAAGAAGGTTCGGATTTCATCGCGCACAGGAGCGCCGCCATCGTCGAGCACATAGTGTCCCACCTCGCGAAAACGGCGCACGCGCGCGTCGGGATAAATCTCCCGCCAGCGATCGAGGAAATGATCGTGGAAACAAAAATCGCGCGCGCCCCACACGATCAGCTTCTGCTTATCGGCCAACGTCGGCAGCGCTTGTTCAACCGCAGCCAGCGTCGCGCGGCTCGGATGATCCCGCTCAAGCGGGATGTCCGCGACAAAACGATGAACGGCTTTGCGGTTGCGCCACGAATCGTACGGGAAAAGAAAACCGCGCGCCTCGTCCGGTTTCAGCTTCCGCGCATGCATCGCCATCCACGTGGCGGGCCAGGCGAAACCGTTAAACGCTCGCACAACGAACTCGCCCACCCCGCCGGCGCGGCAGATCGAGATCCGACCGGGAATCCGATCGGAACAATACGCCGCTGTATTCAAAATAGTAATACGGCCCACGAGCTCCGGATGACGCGTCGCAAAACCGAATCCGATCGCGCCGCCCCAGTCGTGCACGACCAGGTGAACTTTCTTCAGCCCAAGGGCGGCGACGAGCGCTTCGATATCCGCGATACGCGTTTCCAACCGATACGGATAATCCTGTGGCTTATCCGACAGGCCCATGCCGATGTGGTCGGGGGCAATGCAGCGCATGGCAGGCGAGACTGCGCGGATCAGGTCGCGATAGAAAAACGACCACGTGGGATTCCCGTGCAACATGAGCACCGCTTCGTCCTCGCGCGGACCTTCGTCCACATAACTCATGCGCGCTCCAAGCGCGGTCGTGAAGGCGTAGGTACGGAATGGATACAACGCCGCCAGCCACGCAGGTAATGTGTGTGAGGCGTCGGACATCACCATTCGAGCGCGAGCATCAAACAGTTGAGACCACTGCCAATCCCGAGCAGGCCGACGCGATCGCCCTCGTTAACCGCACCGGCATCCAGCGCCAGCGCGAGCGTCGCCGGCAGCGAAACCGAGCCCATGTTGCCGAGGGTTTCGAAAGTCGAAAAATCCTTCACGAGATCGAGCCCGAGCTCTTCGTAGAGTTTTCTGCGATGCACCGAGCCGACTTGGTGGCAAATAAAACGCTGCGTGTTCTCCGCGGTGAAACCCGTCTGGGCGTTAAAATCCGTCCACGTCTCCCGCGCGAGTTGCACCCCCGCGATCAGCAACTGCTCGGAATCGGTCTGCATCGCGAGCGCTTCGGTGCCGTGACGATCGCCCTGACAAAGGTCGTTGTATTGCGTCGCCGCGCGTCCCGCTCCGCCGAGCAAACGATGCGGCCGGCCTTTCACCAGCGAACGATGACAAAGAATCGCCGCCACCGCTCCCGAACCGATGGTGAGATTTGCGAAGAAAGGTTTGATCTCATTGCGCGTGAGCGGCGCGGACGTGAGGTGATGCAGCGTCTGCTCGATCAACGGCCGTCCGTTTTCACCCGCGACCACCATCCCCGCGAGGATCTGGCCCGATTCGATCATCCCCGCGAGCAACACCATGCTGTTCAGAAAACCGAGGCACGCGTTGGAGACGTCAAAGATCTGCGCAGTCGGCGGCAGTCCGATTTTGCGATGCGCAAACGACGCCGTCGCCGGCTCCAGCATATCGCGGCAAACCGCGCCGTGCATGAACATCTGGATTTGATCCGCGCGCAAAGCCGACTTCGCCAGCACCGCGCGCCCCGCCGCCGCGCTCGCATCCGATGGACGCGTATCCAAAGACCAATGACGTCGCTCGCGGATGCCGGTCATCAATTCCAAACGACCGACCGGCAGCTTCAGTCGCTCGTAGAGCGGACGCAGACGTTCCTCGATCGCCGCCGAGGTCATCACCTCTTCCGGAAGCGCAATCGCGAGCGACTCGAGACAGACGTTTTGAAACCTCATGAGGATGGAATCCCGAAAGCCAAAACTCCAAACGCCAAAGAAATTTCAAATTTCCAGGTCATCATTTGTCGTTTGCCCCTTTGTTATTTGGTATTTCCGCCGCGTCTGCGGCGGCCTGCGGCCGCATCGTCAGCCGGATGATTTCCTGATCGAAATAATTCGAGCCCAGTCCCGCATCCACCGTGAGCGTCGTCCCGTTCATGCCGCTGCTGCGCGGGCTGAGCAGGAAGACCGCGCTGTCGGCAACTTCCTGCGTCGAGAGATTCCGTTTCCGAAACGTGAGTTTCTCCGCGTACAAATAACTCTCGATATAACCCGGGATGCCGGCCGACGCGCTGGTCTTGAGCGGACCGGCACCGACAACATTGAAGCGGACTTCGCTGTCTGCGCTGAACGACTTCGCAAGGAAACGCGTGGTCGATTCCAACGCTGCCTTGATCGGTCCCATGTATCCGTAGTTGTCGGGAGTCACGAGCAACGAGGAGATGCCGATCGTGACGACCGACGCATCGCGTGCGAGATGCGGTTTAAACGCACGCGCCAGTTCGACCAAGGAGAACGCCGAGATCGCGGTGGCCTGCAAAAAATCGGCGCGTTTGGTTTCGTGAAAGGCCTTGAATCCCTCCGCGTAATTCGCGAAGGCGATCGAGTGAACCAATCCGTGCAACGGCGCGTGACCGGCCGCGGCGATCTCATTCGCAAGGCGCTCCGCCGCCCCCTCGTGCTCAACGTCGCACACAAACACCGACTTTCCGGCGAGCAGCGTTTCGAGCGATTTTTTGCGAGCATCCGAGCGCACGCTGTAGATCACGTTCGCGCCTTGCTCTTCCAATGTGCGCGCGATGTGCCACGCGACGCTTTTGCGGTTGGCGACGCCAAAAACCACAAAGGTTTTTCCGGCAATTTGAAGGAAGTCGGCCATGGCGCTTATTGTTGTTGCGCCTGCTGCTGTTGTTGAACGGCGCCGCCTTCCGGCGTTTTCCACGCGACTGTGAAGTCGACATTCAGAATCCGCGTGCCATCGGCTCTCTTGATCGCACCGCTCATCATCGTGAAGCCGGCGGCGACGTCTTTTTTCTTCACTTCGATTACGATCTGATCGCCCGGATAGACCGGATTGCGGAAACGCACGTCGCTGATCTTGGCCATGAGCGGAACACCTTCACCCGGCTTCGCGCCGGCAGCCTGCGCTTGTCTCGCCATGTAGAGCGCGCCTGTCTGGAAAACCGCTTCGCACAACAACACGCCCGGTGTGATCGGCGCGCCGGGGTAATGTCCTTTATAGAAATCTTCTTCCGCGCGCCACGTGCGTTTCGCCGTCAAGCTGTCGGCGGTTTCGGAAACGATTTCGTCCACAAACAGAAACGGCGGACGATGCGGGATGAGATCGGTGACGGCGGGAAAGCTCATGAGTTATTAGTTCTGGAAAATCACACGAAGGCCACGAGAGAGCGCGGAAATCACGAAGAGGCGGAGATAGTTTTGGCCGATTCACCGGACTCCGCGCCGCCTGCTTGTCCGCCGTGCCTCTGTTTCTGCGCGCGCACGTATTGGTCGATCTTATTGGCCGTGATCACGCCGTAGTTAATCGTGCCGAGCCAGCCCGACATGATGATACCGACGCTGCCTGCGTGATACAGGCCGGGCAGTTTCTCCGAGAGATTCATCGAAACGGGCAGACCTTCGAACTTCGTGCCAAACGACGTACCGTTCATGTGTGTCGTGTAACGTTCGATGGTGCGCGGCGTCGCGGCCTCTTTCCAATCGATCTTCTCGCGCACGCCGGGAACGAAACGCTCGAGCGACGCGATCGATTCTTCGATGAGACGCTCTTTGTGTTTCTCGTAATCCTCTTCGGAGAGCGCCTGCCAATCGGGATAACGTCCGTTGAGCGAAGCGACGACGGTGTAACGATCCGAACCGGGACGCGTGTCGGGATAATAAACCGAGAACGTGCGGCTCGTCGTATAAAGATCCGTGAGCTCTTGGTTGCTGTAGCGCGGCGCGTCCGACGTGAACACCAGATCGCCGATGTGCGGGATCGTTTCGCCTTTGCGAATGCCGAGATACACCTGACACGAGCTCGTGTTGACGCGCACTGCGCGCGCTTGCGCGACGAAGTCCACCGGAAAGTTTTCTTCGCCCGCGAGACGGAAGATCGTGTTCTTGATGTTCGCGTTGGAGAGCACGGCTTTCGCGCGGATCACGCGGCCGTTTTTGGCGACGATGCCGCATGCGACTTTTCGACCACCGCGTTCCTCCACGAGGATTTTTTCGACCATCACTTTCTTGCGCAGCTCGACGCCATTCTTGCGCAGTTCGTCGGTCATTTTCTCGATCAGCAAATCCGATCCGCCGCGGAAGGTGTACACGCCGGCTCCCATGAAGTTGCTGAAAACGATGCCAAACGTGATCGCCGGGTCGTCGAAGTTGGAGCCGTTGGCGTACGAGATCGGTTCCATCAACAAACGGTGCACATCGTCGCGCCCCGGGAAGAAACGTTCGAACATCTGTCCGGTGGTCTCCGTGTTGTTGTCGTAATAATTCATCGAGCGGAGATGCTCGTAAAAAGCCTCCACTTGCTCACGCGGGAGCTTGAACTGTTCGACGAGCACGCGCGTGTAGTCTTCGCGTGTGAACGTCGTCCAGACATCCATCTGCGGATTCACGAAACGGATGTCCTTCAGCTGCACGATCGCGTCGGCGATCTCTTTCGTCCAATACTTGCGGCAGGATTTGATCATGCCGCTCGGGAAACCGTGCAGCGAAATGTCGAAGATGTGTCCGCCTTTGCGCGTGAACCACGTGGCCAGTCCACCGAATTGGTAATGGTGCTCCAGCAACAGCACGCGATGGCCCGCTTTCGCGAGAACGTTGGCCCCGGTGAGACCACCGAGACCGCTGCCGATCACGATCACATCATACTCGTCGGCGACACCTTTCAACCAGTCGTAAGCCATGAAAAAGGAACAAAATGAAGGCCCGTCCCCGGCAAGCGCAAGGGCGGTTTTCGCAGCCCGACCGACCGAACACGGCGCAATCAGCGGGCGCTTAGGTCGCGACCAGATTCACTTTCCCGCCTGCAAGATGTGGTAGTTGGCCATCGAGATGCCGCTGAGCATCGCGCCGATGATCCCGAGAAAGCCTTGGTCGGTGCCGCACAAATACACGTTCTCCAGCGCAGTGCGGCCTTGCCGGTTTTTCACGGGCGATCCGTAGATCGCGCCAGCCGCGTGTCCGGTGAACTTCGTGATCGTGCGCGGCGTAAACATGTCCGTCGCAATCGTCGCACGCTCCAACGCATCCGCGGGCGTCAGCGGCGGCAGGAAACGTTTCGCGCTCGCCGCGATGGACGCGTACCAGCGTTGTTTCTCAGCCTGATAATCCGGCTCCGCGAGATACGCCCAGCGATCGTAATTCGCGAGACAGGTGCAACGGAAAAGTCCTTCGGGAAGCGTTTGTCCCTCGGGATACGCGAAATTGTTCGGAATGCAGACGACGCCGCTGCGCACATCGACCGCGTCTTCCGGACGCTCGTAAACGAAGCGTTCGGAATCGTTGAAAAACACAATCGTGTCATCGCCCCACCCTAACTCGGCCGGCTGGCGATCGAGCACGGTGATCGTTTCGGTATAACTGAGACGTCCCGCGGGCTGCGCGGGCACATCCGAACGCGAGAGCGACGGCGCGATCTGAAAATGCGTGTTGGAGTCGATCAACGCCGCCGTCTCCGGCCCCCCCGCGGAACTGATCACATGATCGGCCGTGACTTCGCTGCCGTCGTCGAGAATAAGCGCGTTCGCGCGATGCCCATCGCTCACGATCTGTCGAACGCCGCATTTCATGCGACGTTCGCCGCCGGCAGCGCGATATTTCTCCATCAACACTCGCAGAATCACGCGCACGCCCTCGAGCGGTCGCGCGAAGCCTTCGAGAAAGAGCGCCTTGAACATGATCACGAACTGACCGAACTCCATGTCGCGCTCGCTCGCGCTGCCGTAGTACATCAGCGGACAGAACAACATGTCTTCAAGCAGCGGATCGGTGACGTGCTGACGAACGACTTCGCGCGCCGAGAGCGGCTTCGCATCGAGCGACACATCGTCGTGCGTTTTCACCGTTTCGACCAAACGCCGAAAACCCTCGATCTGTTTGGGAAACTTCGCGGCGACTTCGCTTTCGAACACCGAAAAATCGTTGGTGAACGCGAGCGAGATTTCGCCGCGCGGGCCAAAGGCGATGCGTGAGCGTTTCTGTTCGCACAACGCAAACTCGTCGCGATCGATACGCAGTTGTCGCAGCAGTTTTCCGAGCGGCGTGCCTTTCACGCCGGGGCGCACGTAGTTCGTCAGCGCGTGCAGACCGACATCAAATTTTCGTCCGCCGATGCTGTAGAAACCGTTGAGCCCGCCGACCGCGTTGTGGCGTTCGAAGATGCACACGCGTTTGCCGAAATGCGCGAGACGAATGCCTGCCGCCAGGCCGGACATGCCCGCGCCGATGATGGCGACCTCGTAGTGCGTGTGCGTGTTCATTATCTTCGATCGGAAAAATCAAAACCACAGAGACACAGAGGTCGCGGAGAACAAGCCCGCTCTTCGTCCCTGACTCGATGTCATCTGTGTTGCTGTGATTCAGACATAAAAAAGCCGGGAAGATTTCCCGGCTCAAAAATCGCACGCGAGCGGCTCGCGTAGATCATGCGCTTACTTGCCGAGCGCCGTGAATTTCGGCGTGAGGTATTCCGCGCAGCTATCGAGCGACGCGAGCTGCATGTAGTCGGCCTCGGGCACCTCGATGCCGTGGCGTTTGCGCAGCTCCATGACGATGTCCAAAAAGTCCATGCTATCGAGCTGGAGCTGGTCGCGCAGACGGACGTCCGGCTTGAGATTCGAGAGATCTTCGTCGGGGGCGATGTCAGCGATGATATCGAGCACCACCTGTTTGCATTGGTCTTTGGTCATGTGAGAAAAGCTGATCGGGAACGCAGTTCAGGCAACAAAGCGCTTCACAATGAGCGTGGAGTTGATGCCCAGCATACCGAAGGAATTGTTCAAAATTGCGTCAACCCGTTTTGCCTTCGCCGGTCGGTTGATCACCAAGCCTGGCAGCGCGCACTGTGGATCGAGGTCGTCCACATTGATGGTCGGATGGACCGTCAGATCGTCGAAGGACGGCAGATTTCCCGCGAGTTCGAGCGCGCCCGCCGCGCCCATCGCGTGACCGATGAAGCTCTTCGTGTTGTTGACGAATGTGTCGGGACAACCTTCGCCAAAGACCGCGCGAATCGCTTCGCACTCCTGGATGTCGCCGAGCGGCGTCGCCGTGGCGTGTGTATTCACAATGTGGATATCCTGCGGCGTAAGGCCCGCGTGCGCGATGGCCTTGCGCACGCACTCGGCCTGACGCGTGGGATTCGGCAACACGTAGTCGGACGCGTCCGAGTTTACATGGTAGCCGGCGATCTCGCCGTAGATCTTGGCGCCGCGCGCCTGCGCATCTTCGAGACGTTCGAGCGTGTAGAGACAGCCACCTTCGGAGATCACGATGCCGTTGCGCGCTTTGTCGAACGGACGCGAGGCCTTCTTCGGGTCCTCATGCGTGGCGAGCGCGTTCTGCGATTTGAAACCGGCGAAAATGCCAAACGTGTGAATGCTCTCACTGACACCGCCGCAGATCGCGAAATCGACTTCTCCCAACCGCAGCATCTGCGCGGCGTGGATGAGGCCCATGTTTCCCGCGGCGCAGGCCGCGCCGATCGTGTACGCAGGACCGGTGACGCCGAGGTTGAGCGACGTTTCGCCCGCGGGGTTGTTCGCGACGGTGCGCGGGTTGTGATAGTGCGACCAGAACTTCGTGTCGTAGTTAAACTTCGAGATGTTGTAGATTTCGTTCTCGGTCTCGACATTGCCGTGCTCGGTGCAGCCGATGTAGATGCCGACGCGATCCTTCGGCAGCGCTTCGAAATTCACGCCGCTGTCCGCCAACGCTTCGCGGGCGCAATAGATCGAGATTGAGCCCGCGCGCGTGCCGACACGGACTTCTTTTTTCTTCTGATACTTCAGCGGATCGTAGTGGCAGACACCCGCGAGCAGCGTGCCCATGTAGCGAACGTCGAACGTCTCGACTCCGGCGACGCCGGAGAGCAGATTTTGCCGGAATTCGGCCAGTGTGTTACCGTTTGGCGCGGTGAGGCCGATACCGGTGATGACGATGCGAGCGGGCTTCATGGAACTGTTGGAGCGAAAACTGCTAGCCAACCAGTCCTTCGACGCAATACAAGCCTCGCCCGCATGAACGTACTCGTTGTTGGAGGAGCCGGCTACATCGGCTCGCACTGCGTCCGTCAACTGATCGCCGCCGGCCACCGCCCCGTGGTCCTCGACAATCTCGTCTTCGGCCACCGCGCCGCTGTCGCGAAGGAAATCCCCTTCTACGACGCGGACTTAGGGGACGAAACCGCCGTCGGCTCGATCCTCGAGAAAGAAAAAATCGACCTCGTGATGCATTTCGCCGCCTTCGCCTACGTGGGCGAATCGGTGACCGATCCGCTCAAATACTACTTCAACAACGTCTCCGCCACGTTGCACTTGCTCCACGCGATGCTCGCGAAGGGCGTGAAGAAGTTCGTGTTTTCCTCCACCTGCGCGACTTACGGCATCCCGCAGAAAATGCCTATTGTGGAAACGCTTCCGCAGTCGCCAATCAATCCCTACGGCCAGACCAAGCTCGACATCGAAAACGCGCTCAAATCCATCGCCCATGCCCACGGTTTGAGCTTCGCGGCCTTCCGTTACTTCAACGCCGCCGGCGCCGCCGAAGACGCTTCGATCGGCGAAGATCACGATCCCGAGACACATCTCATCCCCGTCGCAATCGCCGCCGCCCAAGGCCGCGCACCCGCGCTCAAGGTTTTCGGCACCGATTATCCCACGCCCGACGGCACCTGCCTGCGCGACTACGTGCATGTGGACGACCTTTCGCGCGCGCACATCGCGGTTTTCGAAAAACTTTCCGAACCCGGCACCGCGCTCTTCTACAATCTCGGCACCGGCACGCCGACTTCGGTCCGCGAGGTCATCGCGGCCGTGGAAAAAGCGAGCGGTCTCAAAGTGCCGTTCGTCGAAGCGCCGCGCCGCGCCGGCGATCCGCCCGCGCTCTACGCCGATTCGTCCAAGGCGAAAAACGAGCTCGGTTGGAAAATTAAATTCACCTCGATCGACGACATCGTCGCGACCGCATGGAAATGGCATTCGACGCATCCGAACGGATACGGCGACTGAGAGCGGTTCAAATAAAGCTACAGCCAGTAAATTAACCCAACGTCAGGATCACCAGCCGCCGGCCGACTCCTCCTGGGGATTGCCGGCGGGCCGCCGGCGCTCCCTGCGTGGCGTTCTTACGCGGCAGTTAGTCCATGTCGGATCAGCTGCCGCTCGTTTCCGGCTCCAGCGGAAGACGCGCTCGCAGCTTCGGCTGCGCAAGGTCCGGAGTTATTTCGCCTGCACTCGCTGCCGGCAAAACGCATCGGCCATCGCGTAGATTTCTTTCGGCGAACGCGACGCGAGCGCTTGCTCCGCCAACGCCTTCGCATCGGCCATCGTCATCGCGCGCACGAGATACTTCACCGCGGGCAACAACGGCGGCGACATGCTCAGCTCGTCCACGCCGAGCCCAAGCAACAACGGCACATAAACTGGATCGCCCGCCATCTCGCCGCAGACGCTCACTTTGATGTTCTGCTTGTGCGCTTCGGTCACGATCTGTCGCAGCGTGCGCAGCACCGCCGGATGCGTCGGCTCGTAGAGATGCGCGATGCGATCATTCACGCGATCGATCGCGAGCAGGGACTGGATCAGATCGTTGGTGCCGATGCTGAAGAAATCGCATTTTTCCGCGAGGATGTCGGCGGTGCACGCGGCACTCGGGATTTCGATCATCGCGCCCACGGGCATCTTTTCATCAAAAGGCACGCCCGCCGCACGCAGTTCTGCGCGGCATTGTTCGAGCACATCATTGGCGCGCTGCAGCTCCTCCACGCCGCTGATCATCGGATACATCAAGCGCACCGGACCGTGCGCACTGGCCCGCAAGATCGCGCGGAGCTGATCCTTAAAAATATCCAGATGCTCGAGGCAGAAACGGATCGCGCGAAAACCGAGGAACGGATTCGACTCCTGAGGGAAAAGATCCGGATTGCCCGCCATCGGCTTGTCGCCGCCAAGATCGAGCGAACGAATCACAACGGAATCCGACGGAAAGGCTTCGGCGACAGCTTTGTACGCCTGATACTGTTCTTCCTCGGTCGGCACCGCGGTCCGGCTGAGATATAAAAACTCCGTGCGGAAAAGCCCCACGCCCGACGCGTAGTGATCGCGCACGAGGTCGATCTCATCGCTTTTCTCGATATTGGCGCGCAGCATCACATTCACGCCGTCGAGCGTGACCGCGGGCAGCTTGCTCGCGTCGAGCATGCGGCGCTCGAAGCCGCGTTTTTCCTGCTCGATCTGGCCGTAGCGGAAGAGCGTTTTTTCACTCGGGTTGAGGATCACGAGACCGCTGTAGCCATCGACGAGGATCCAATCGCCGTTGCGGATGCGGCGGCTCAAATCGCGCACGCCGACTACAGCAGGAATTTTCATCGAGCGCGCCACAATCACCGCGTGACTCGTTTTGCTGCCCGAATCCGTCACGATCGCGATCGCCTGACTGCGATCAATGCTCGCGGCATCGGAAGGTGAAATGTCGTTCGCAACCACCGCGCGTTTGTCGGCGAGTTTGCTGAGATTTTGTCCGGCCTGGCCGAGCAAATTCTGCAACACGCGTTGCGCGACATCGCGAATGTCTCCCGCGCGTTCGCGCAGATACTCGTCGTCGATCTCGTCGAACGCTTTGATATAGCGCTGCGAGACGTTATTGAAACACGACTCGATGTTGCGCGAGCTGGTCTCGAACTCGCGGATCGTTTCCGAAATGAGCGCCTGATCTTCGAGCACGAGCAGATGCGCGTCGAAAATCCGCGCTTCTTCCGGCCCGAGATTTTTTTCCACCTCGTCCTGGATCTTTTGGATCTGCTGCCGCGTCACCAAAAGCGCGTGCTCAAAACGGGTGATTTCATCGATGCGTTTATCCTCATCGACTTGATAGGAAGGGATCTCGATGTCGCTTTGAATGTACAAAAACACCTGCCCATACGCGATGCCTTGAGAGGCGGCGATGCCTGTGACTTCAACTTCGTTTTGGGCGCGGTCTTCCATGTACGCGTGGCGGCTCCGCCGGTGATTCGCGAATGGTGAAAGTCGGCGGCGACGCAGGATAACGCGCGCCGCGCAGACTGGGTCAATAAGCTTTTACCCGATTCTCGTCTCGATCCCCAACGCATCGTCGCCCCACGCGTCGCGGATATGCGCGAGGATCGGCGCGACATCGGTTTCTTCCTTCAACAACGCCAAACACGCGCTCCCGCTGCCGCTCATGCCCGCGACAAGTCCGAACTTCGTACGCAGCTGTCCCAGCAACACCGGCAGCGCCACGTATTTTTCGAAGACCGGCGGCTCCATGTTGTTGAACAAAAGCGTTTCGGTCGGCGCATTCGTGTCCTCGCGCCATGCGCGCAATTTCGCCTCGGCTTCCGTCGCAGGCAGATACGACCGCGGCGCATGTTCGATCATGCGCTTATAAGCCCACACGGTCGATACACCGAGCGACGGTTTGAACACGAGTAATCGCTGCCCGCTGAGTCGGCGGCGCGCGTCTTCGGGCCAGCGTTCGATCAACTCGCCGCGGCCGCGCATCGTCAGCGGCGCATTCTCCAAAAACAACCGGCAATCCGATCCGAGCTGCGCCGCGATCGTCGCGAGCATGTCGTCGCCGACAGGCGTGGGGGCGAGTTGATTCAGCGCGCGCAACGTCGCGACGGCATTGCTGCTGCCACCGCCCAAACCCGCGCCGACCGGAATGCGTTTGGTGAGAAAAAAATCCGCCCCGCGTACCCAACCACTCGCTTCGCGAAACGCGCGCGCCGCTCGAAGCACGAGATTCGTGTCGTCGCACGGCACATCCGCATGATCGCAATGCAGCGCGAACGCGTCGTCATCGCGAAGCTCCACACGCAGATCGTCGCCAAAGGCCAGCGGCGCCACGACCGATACGAGGTCGTGAAATCCGTCCGCGCGACGTCCGGTGATTGCGAGGAACAGGTTGATTTTGGCGGGAGAAAAAACAGTGACGGCGCTCACTCGCCTTCTTTCATTTCTGTTCCAGCCGTCCGTGAAAAGCGCTAAAAACGCAGGCACAAAGCCGGCTTCTCCCTTACACAGTGATTGCTCCGCCCGGTTCACGCCTCCTTAGTCGTGACCTTTCCACCGAACATGCCTTGCGATCTCATCCTCGCCCTTGACGTCCCTACGCGCGAACAAGCCGCCCCCATCCTCCGCCAACTCCGCGGATCCCTTCGCTGGGTCAAGATCGGCCTCCAGATGTTTACCGCCTACGGGCCGGACTACGTGCGCGCCGTCGCCGACGTAGGTTTTAATATTTTCCTCGATCTAAAACTCCACGACATCCCCAACACCGTCGCGAAGGCCGTCGAGTCGCTGGCTCCGCTGCCCATCGGCATGTTGACGCTGCACACCTGCGGAGGCGGCGAAATGATGCGCGCCGCGATCGCCGCCCAACAACAAACCAAACCCGATCTGCTCCTGCTCGGCGTCACCGTGTTGACCTCGATGGATGCCACCGGCCTGCGCGAGATCGGCGTGTCCACCGATGCCGCCGCGCAAGTCTCGCGTCTCGGTCAACTCGCTCACGATTCCGGCATGCGCGGCCTCGTTTGTTCTCCGCTGGAAGTCGGCATGCTGCGCCAGCAACTGCCCGCCTCGATGCAACTCGTCACGCCCGGCATTCGCCCCGCGGGCGAAGCCGGCGGCGATGATCAGAAACGCATCATGACGCCAGCCGACGCCGCCCGCGCGGGCTCCAGCTACATTGTCGTGGGACGGCCAATCCTGAAAGCGCCCGATCCCGCCGCCGCCGCGCGTGCCATTCTCGCCGAACTCGGCGCATAATTTTTCACCGCATTTTCCGCCCGACTTTCTCCAACGTTTCCGCGCCGGGTCCGGCGCCGTCGTTCTCCTTTTCCAAACTAAACCTCCACTCAACGTACGCCCCATGAGAAACGCCGCCATCCTCCTCGCCGCCGGAAACAGCAAACGCATGCAGGGAGTCATCCCCGACAAAGTCCTCGCCCCTCTCGGCCACCGCCCGCTTTTTGCGCATTCCGTCGCCGCGTTTCTCGCGAGTGGTGTCGCGGACTTTTATGTGATCGTTTGCCGCGATCAGCGCCAGTTGACGGAACTCTCGGCCTACGCGCCGACGCCGGGCGTTTTTGTGCGGGGTGGAAAAGATCGCCAGGACTCCGTCGCCAACGCGCTCGAAGCCATCCCGGGCGATATCGAAAACGTTTTTATCCACGACTGCGCGCGTCCGTTCGTTCGTCCCGAACAACTCGTCGGTTTGCTCAAAATCGTGCGCAAAGAAAAAGCCGTCGTCCTCGCGCATCGCGTCACCGACACGATCAAGGAACACGCCGACACCGGCCATCTCACGAGCCTTGATCGTTCGCGTTTGTGGGCGATGGAGACGCCGCAGGTTTTTGCGCGCGAGCTCATCGTCGAAGCTTACGCACGCGTGATCTCGCGCGGCGTCCGCATCACCGATGATGCCGCCGCCGTCGAGCTCCTCAAGCAGCCCGTCGCCATTCTCGAAAATCCGCATCCCAACCCGAAACTCACCACGCCCGCCGATCTGCCGTGGTTCGAATACCTGCTCGCCTCGGGCAGTGTTCCGACGCTCGAAGCCTCGCCCACGCCGGAGCCGCGCGCCTGATTTCCACATTTTTATTCATGCCCGCTATTCGCATCGGTCACGGTTATGATATTCACCGGCTTGTTGCCGGACGTCCGCTTGTGCTCGGCGGCGTGAAATTCGACACCGACTACGGTCTCGATGGACACTCCGACGCCGACGCACTCACACACGCGATCTGCGATGCGTTGCTCGGCGCCGCAGGTCTGCCCGACATCGGACATTTTTTCCCAAACACCGATCCCGCTTTCAAAAACATCGACTCACAAGTTCTGCTCCGCCGCGTGATCGCATCGCTGCGCGAACGCGGTTGGCGGCCCGTCAACATCGACGCGTCACTCATCGCCGAGAAACCCAAGATCCAACCGCGGCTCGCCGAGATGAAAGCCGCGCTCGCCGCCTCGACCGAGCTGCCCGTTGAGTGCATCGGCCTGAAGGCGACCACCAACGAACAAGTCGGCGATCTCGGCCGTGGCCTCGCCATCGCCGCGCACGCGGTCTGCCTCATCGAGCGCATTTGATTTTATCCATGTCTCGTTACCGCTTCGCGCGTTCGCCACTCATCGCCTGTCTTCTCGCTGGTTTTGTTGCCATCGCCCTCACGGGTTGCGGGCGACGTGAAACACCCGTCGAGCGCGGCATACGCGAACAAGTCCTGTATCGCGGCATCGGCCCGGAAGTCGGCGAACTCGATCCGCAACTCGCCACTGGTCTCACCGAATACACGATCCTCAGCGCGCTGCTTGAGGGCCTCGTCGCCGAAGATCCCGTCACGCTCGAACCTGTGCCCGGTGTCGCCGAGCGCTGGGACATTTCTCCCGATGCGCTCCAATACACCTTTCATCTGCGCGAAAACGCCAGGTGGTCCAATGGCGATCCCGTCACCGCGCAGGATTTCGTGAATTCGTTTCACCGCATCCTCACGCCATCGCTCGGAGCACAAAGCGCCACGATGCTGTACGTGCTGCAAAACGCGGAATCGTTTCACAAGGGCAACCTCGACGACTTCAGCAAAGTCGGTGCGCAAGCGCTCGGTCCGCGCACGTTGCGACTCACCCTTTCGCATCCCGTCGCGCATTTCCTCTCGATGCTCAATCACACGGCGTTTTTCCCCGTGCATCTGCCCAGCATCGAAAAGCACGGGCCCGCCTACGCGCGAAATAACACGTGGGCCCGCCCCGGCACTTTCGTCGGCAACGGGCCGTTCGATCTCTTCGAGTGGAAAACCGGCCAGCGTATTGTCGTGAAAAAATCCGCCACGTACTGGGACGCCCCCACGGTTCGCCTCAATGCCATCCATTTCATCCCGAGCGAAAGTCGCGAGGTCGAGGAGCGCGCTTTCCGCGCGGGCCAGCTGCATCTCACCGAGTCTTTGAGCCCGTCGAAAATCGACGCCTATCGGCGCGATCACCCCGAGATGCTGCGGATCGATCCGTTTTTCGGCACCGAGTTTTATCGCATCAACGTCACGCTGCCTTTCCTTAACGATCGTCGCGTCCGTCGCGCGCTCGCGCTCGCGCTCGACCGCGAAGTCATCGTCAAAAACGTCCTGCGCGGCGGGCAAGAACCGGCGCGCGCGTTCACGCATCCAGGCATCGGCGGCTACGTATCCGCCGCGTGGATACCCACCGATCCCGAGGCCGCCCGCGCACTTCTCGCCGAGGCCGGTTATCCCGCCGGCAAAGGCGCGCCGATCATCGAACTTCTCTACAACACGTCCGAAAGCCACCGCGCCGTGGCCGAAGCTGCGCAGGAAATGTGGCGTCGCGAACTCGGACTCGATGTGCGCCTTGTCAATCAGGAGTGGAAGGTGATTCAGGCCAATCGCGCCTCCGGCGGTTTCCAGCTGCTCCGCTCCGCGTGGAATCCGGACTATCTCGACCCGCTCTCGTTTCTGAGCATCTGGACATCTTCCAGCCGCAACAACTTCACCGGCTGGTCGAGCAACGACTACGATGAGTTGCTTTTCCGCGCCGAACGCACGGTCGATCCCGCCGCGCGCAACAAACTGCTGCAGCAAGCCGAAGCCCAGCTGCTCGACGCCGCACCGTTCATTCCCATTTATCACTACGCGCACGTTTTCCTCCTGCATCCGTCCGTGAAAGGCTGGCATTCCACGCCGCTCGATCACCATCCGTACAAACACGTTTATCTCGAAAACTGAGCCGCGCTCACCACACGCATCTTCCGATGTCCGATTCCGATTCATCCACCTCCGGCGCACTTCTGCTCTGCGTCGATTTGCAGCCGATCTTTCTCAAAGAAATTGGAGACGCTGACCGCATCGTGAAACGCACCAGCTTCGCCATCGAAGCCGCACGCACGCTCGACGTCGCCATCGCGTTCACCGAGCAAGTCCCGCAAAAGCTCGGCGGCACTTTGCCTGAACTGCTGAAACTCGCGCCGAAGAAGACGCCCCAATTCGGCAAATCGACATTCTCCGCCCTGGCCGACGACGGCATTCGCGAAGCTCTTCGCGCGCGCAAGATCGAGCACCTCATTCTCTGCGGCATCGAGACGCCCATCTGCGTTTATCAAACCGCGATCGATGCGCTGGCACAGGAGTTTCAAGTCACGCTTCTCTCCGACGCCATCGGCGGACGTCGACCCGAAGACGACGAACCTTGTCTGCGAGCGCTTGCACGCGCCGGCGCTTACGTGCTGCCGGCGGAGACGATTTTCTACGCCATCCTCGGCGGCGCCCAGCATCCGTCGTTCAAGGCTTTCAACAACGCCGTCAAAAAATACGACTGACACTCTCCGCGTAGACGGGCCTGCGGTCGCCGCTCTACGTTCGCCTCTTCCAACTTCACCCTTCTCTCTCCATGCCAGATCCCACGCCCCTCGCCACCGTCCGCGATCTGAAAGCCATCGAGATCGGCACCGGCCGACCCTTCGCCAGCATCCTGCTTCTTCGCAAGGTCACCACCAAGACCGCCGCCAACGGCAATCCCTTCCTCAGCCTCGAGCTCGGAGACCGCACCGGTAATTTCACCACCAATCTCTTCGGCGATCACCCGCAGTTCGAAGCGACCAAGTCGCTTCCCGAGGGCGCGCCCGTGCGCGTCGAGGGCAAACTCGATTATTTCAACGGGCGCCTCTCGCCAAAGATCGTCCGCATCTCCGCGCTCACCGAGGAAGAACTCGCCGCGCCGGGTCTTGTGGAAAACCTCGTCGAAGTCGCTCCGGAGGACGCGGAATCGATGTGGAACGAACTCAACGCGATCCTCGACTCCATCCCGCACGATGAACTGCGCATGACAGTGCGCGGCGTCTTCGAAGAGATCGGCGACACTTTCCGCACCGCTCCTGCCGCGGTCGCCATGCACCACGCGTACCGGCACGGATTGCTCGAACACACGTTGCGCATGGCGCGCGCCGCCAAAGCGCTTCTGCCTTTGTATCCAGAAGTGGATACATCGCTCGTGCTCGCCGGCATCCTCCTCCACGATACAGGCAAAACGATCGAATACGAAGGCGCCCTCGCCGCGCGCCGCAGCCGCCGCGGCATTCTCCAAGGCCACGTCGTGCTCGGCTATCAACTCGTGCGCAAACACGGACTCAAAGCCCGACTCGATCCCGATCGTCTCGAACGTCTCGAACACATCGTGCTCAGCCACCAAGGCGATCCCGCGTGGGGCGCCGCCGTCTGGGCCGCGACACCGGAGGCGGTTTTCGTTTCGATGGTGGATAACCTCGACGCCAAGATGGGGATGGTCCAACGCGCCCTGCGTCAGGCGACCGACACCGACGAATTCTCCGAACGTCTCCCCGGCCTCAACTCGCCGCTGCTCGTCAGAAAAATCAGCGAGTAAGCGCGCCGCACTCGCATGAGTGTGCAGCGCTGAAACCGCACGTTTTGCTCAAATGGAGATGCATGTTACTATCGGGTCGCGGGCACAATTCCTGCGATACGCGCCCGGTTTCGATTCACATGCCTAGATCTTCCACTGTCTCCATCCTGAAAATGGGCTTCGCCGAACCGGAGTTGCTCGCGAAGTACGGCGACTACGTGGACATGGTCCGCCGAAAACTTCCGCCCGCTCTGCAACCTTCCGCGAACATCATCGATCCTGCCACCGGTGTGTTGCCCGGGCCTGAGAGCGTGGAGCGTCTCATCATCACCGGATCCTCTTCGATGGTGACGGATCCCTCGCCAACCGATCTCGCTGCGTTTCGATGGCTCGAACGCGTACTCGCCGAGCGTCGTCCTGTACTCGGGCTTTGTTACGGTCATCAGATGCTCGGTCATGTGCTCGGCGGAAAAGTCGGACCGCTTCCCGGCGGTCCAGAAATCGGCGTGACCGACGTGACGCTCATCGCGAGCGACGATCCGCTGTTCGCTGCGTGCGATCCGCGCCAACGCGTCGCCGTCATTCATTGGCAAACGATCCTGGAGCTTCCGAAAGACGCGCGTGTATTGGGTTCGGGGATACGCGATCCACATCAAGCGGTGCGATTCGCGCCCAATGTCTGGGGCGTGCAGTTTCATCCCGAGTTCACGCGCAACGTGATGATCGATTACGTCGAAGCCTGCGCGGAAGAAATCGATGACACCGGCCAGGACTCGAAAGTCGTCGCGACCGAAATGGCCGCGTGGTCCGAGGACCAAACCAACATTATCGCCCGCTTCGCCGAGCTTTGAGCGGCTCCATACAAGCCGCAGTTGCGAGCGAGAAAGGTCATGCAAAGGGAGCGCCGGCGGCCCGCCGGCAACCTCCTAAAAGAGCCGGCCAGAGTCCGACGCTCCGAGCGGCCTATTCAACTTAAGAAACTCAGTTCTCAGAAGGTAACGAGAGAACCAAGCAAGCCGTTCAGATTGGTTTGAGATGACCAAGCCTGCACCAGCTCCTTCATCCGTGTGTATCAGTGAGCTTCAGTGCCTCTCAGTGGTTTAGAACGGGATCGAAAACCGGCGCGCCGGGACGGTTCGGCCAACCCACGCCATCGCCGCAGGCTCACGCACCACGGCTGCCATCCTTTTGAAATGCCCGAGAGAAATAAAAAACGGCCGGAGAATTCCGGCCGTTGTTCGCAAAGATTCTCTCGCGATCGAGTCGCGGGAAAGATCGCAGCTTAGATGTGAATCGCTTCGCCCAGCGAGGCGGCGGCCGCTTCCATCAACGCTTCGCTCAGCGTCGGGTGCGCGTGGATCGTCTGGTGGATTTCTTCCACCGTGGCTTCCAACTCGATGGCGAGTCCATACTCGGCGATGAGCTCGGTCGCTTCCGAACCGATGATGTGCGCGCCGTAGATTTCGCCGGTCTTCGCGTCGGTGATGACCTTCACGAAACCTTCGCTGTCTGCCGAAGCGACGGCCTTGCCGGACGCGGTGAACGGGAACTTGCCCACCTTGTAATTGAGACCCTTTTCCTTCGCGGTCTTTTCGGTGATGCCGGTGCTTGAAACCTGCGGCTGGCAGTAAGTGCAGCCGGGGAATTTCTGGACGCGTTTGGGCGCACCGTGGCCAAACATGCCGTTGACGGCGCTGACAGCCTCGAAGGTCGCGACGTGCGCGAGCCACGGCGGTCCGATGATGTCGCCGGCGGCGTAGATGCCTTTGATCGACGTCTGATAATCGTCGCCGACTTTGAGGAAGTTGCGATCGAGCTCGGGCTTCACATTGCCCGCGAGCAAGCCGTCGATATTGGCGACAACGCCGATGGCGGAGAGCAACACTTCGGCTTCGACTTCGGTCTTCTGGTCGCCCTTGAGGAGATCGACTTTCACGCTGTCTTTGCCGATGCGGAAGTTTTCGCACTTCGTGTCGACGTGGATCGTGATGCCCTGCTTTTCGAGCGAGCGTTGCAGCGTCTTGGCCACGTCTTCGTCTTCGACCGGCAGGATCTGCGGCAGCATTTCGACAAGCGTCACCTTTACGCCGAAGGCATTGTAGAAATAAGCGAATTCCACACCGATCGCACCGGCGCCGACGATGATGACGGACTTCGGCAGCTTGGTGTTGGCCAGGGCTTCACGCGAAGTCATCACGCGCACGCCATCGTATTCGAGACCGGGGATGCGGCGCATCTTGCAGCCGGTGGCGATGAGGATGTTTTTCGTTTTGAAAAACTTTCCTTTGTGTTCGCCCTCGGTGATCGAAACCATGCCGGGAGCGCTGACCTGCGCCTTGCCGACGATGTAGTCGACCTTGTTTTTCTTGAAGAGAAATTCCACGCCCTTGGCCATCTGGCCGGCGACACCGCGCGAGCGCTCCATGACTCTCGCGAAGTCGAAGGACACATCCTTCACGCTGATCCCGAACGCTTCGGATTTTTTGATCTTCTGATAGAGGTCCGCGCTCTTCAGCAAAGCCTTCGTCGGGATGCAACCCCAGTTCAGGCACGTGCCGCCGGCGCGCTCCATTTCGATGCAGGCGACCTTTTTGCCGAGTTGTCCGGCACGGATCGCGCCCGCGTAGCCCGCGGGACCGCCGCCAATAACAATGAGGTCGTATTCAGTGGTTTCAGCCATGATGGGAAGAATTGATAACGGACGAAGGTCCAACCGTCGCGCCACTGCCCGGCCCGGTCAAACGGAAATCCGCACGCGGGGGCCCGCGTTTTCGGCGGCGAAATGCGGCTTATTGGGCGCTATTAGATATCAATCACGTCGCCGCGCCCGTCAGGCGTGCGATTGCGTGGTGGAGGCGCCTGACGCGGCATCTGCCATCCGCCACCGCCGCCCATCGGAGGACGCGGTCCGCGCGGGCGATTTCCACCGAGCATGAAATTAGCGACCAATCCCGTGAGGCTCACCACGATCGCACCGCCGATCGCCGACCAGAAACCATCGATATAGAATCCATCCACCAATTTCCCGACCAGTGAGAACAACAAGGCGTTGATCAACACCACCCCGAGACCCATGGTCATCACGATGAACGGCAAAGCCATCAGCATCAGCAGCGGCTTCAAGATCGCGTTGAGGAAGCTCAACAACAGCACCACGACCAGCAACGTCTCGCGGCTGTCGCAATGAATGCCGTTGATGACCTTGGTCGCGATGGTCACGCCGACGGCGAGCACCAACCAACGCAGCAAAAGTTGCACGAGGGGATGATTCATCAAGTGCGTCCACTGTCCGCCCGCTGGTTTCTCGCGCAATGAAAATTCTCGTCATCCAAGACTACCTCCGTAGCGGCGGCACCGAGCGCCAATCGATCTTTCTCACGCGTGCTTTTCGCGAAGCCGGGCACGACGCAGCGCTGCTGACTTTTCGACCTGGCGGTACTCTCGCCGGGAGCGCGTCGGATCTGCCGCGCATCGTGCTGCAACCGTTCGATCTGCATTTCGATTGGTTTGCGCCGGGCCTTCATAAAAACGTCTGTCAGTTCGCTCCCGACGTCATTCTCTGCATGGGCCGCATGGCCAACTGCCACGCCGGTTCTGTACAGCGGATGATGTCCGCGAAACTTCCTCGCAGCGTGCTCGTGTGCACCATGCGCACGGGCAAACTCTTGCCGTCGATGTTTGTGGATTCCCTGCATCTCGCGCATCAGGTCGTCGCCAACAGCGAGGTTTCCAAAAAAGTCCTCATCGAAAACTACGCGCTGTCGCCGGAGCGGATCAGCGTCATCCACAACTCGCTGGTTTTCGAACCGAACAACGATCCCGCGATCGTGGCCGACGATCGCGCAAAATTGCGCGCGCGTTTTGGTGTGAGTGAAAACACCCGCGTGCTTCTCAGCGTCGCGATGTTTCGTCCGGAGAAAAATCAACGCGAACTCATCGAGCTCGCGGCGCAGCTCCCGCGCGATCGCGACTGGCAACTTTGGCTCGCCGGCGAAGGCACCGCGCTCGCGGAGTGCCAGGCGCTCGTCTCGTCGCTCAACCTCGGCGACCGCGTGAAATTCACCGGTTTTCAGACCGATCCCCGCCCGCTTTATCACGCGGCCGACATCGGCGTGCTGACGTCGAAAAGCGAATCGCTCTCCAACTTCCTCGTTGAAGCGCACGCGCACGGACTTCCCTCGGTCGCTTATGAAATCAGCGGCGTCGCCGAATGCGGCGGCATCATCGTGCCTGCAGGCGATCAACGCGCATTTCTCGATGCGCTCAAACGGTTGCTCGAAGACGACGCGCATCGTGCCGAACTCTCAGCCCAAGTTCGCGCATACGCCACCGCGCATTTCATGCCGAAACGGCAGGCGGAAAAATATCTTTCGTTGTTTGAGCAGCTGCTCACCACCGCACAGACCGAACAATAAGGCGGCGACGCGCCTTATTTACTGCGGACCTGCATGTTGACCTTGTTGAGTCCGAGACTGCGGCAAATATCCCAAACTTCGGTCACGCGCTGAAACTGCGTCACACCATCGGCGCGCACGATTACGGGGGTGTCTTTGTTCACGCGTTGGATTTCGCGAAGCATTTCCCGCAGCTGTGCTTCTTCAACCGGACGGCCGTTGAGCGAAAGTTTCCCCTCCTTATCAACGCCGATTTCGACCTTGCCGACGAAGGCATTGCGACCCGCGGTATCCACGCGCGGCACACTGATATTGAGCGTCTGCGCGGTCGCGAAGCGCATCGTCACAAAGGTGAACAACACCAGCATCACGAGCACGTCGATGAGCGGCACAAGCGGCAGCTCAGGACGGCGGTGGCGTTTGGTACGCAGACTCATGACAACAGTTCTTTGCCCGCGGTCTGCGTCGTCTCGTGGCGGTGCCCGCGCGCGAGTATCCGTTCCACCAATACATCGAGGCGCGCCGCCTGCGCGTCGATGCGGCGTTGCAGATAACCGTTTCCGACCAGCGCGATCAGCGCGACGACGAGACCGATCAGCGTGGCCGACAACGCATAGCCGACGCTCTCGGTGAACTTCACCGGATCGGGCATCTTCGTCTCCGGATCGATCACCGCAAACGCGGCCAACAAACCGAACACGGTACCGACGAGACCGATCAGCGGCGCCCCGGTGTAGATCACATCGAGATAATTCGCTCCGCGCTCCATCTTCAGAACCTCGAGGCGCGCGTAGGCCTTGGCTCCGTCCACATCACCCGGATGCGTTTCCACAAAACGGATGATTCGCCCGAGCGTGGAATGCTGACCGCCGGCGAGCGGTTTGTTTTGCAGCACCGAGTCCGTGAGATCGGCCGGCATGATGGCATCGTTGCGCAGAGCGTACATGCGCTCGCAGATGATAAAGATCGCAGCAAACGAGCAGAGGCCCAGTGGGTAGATGAGCAGGCCGGCGCCTTGAATAATGCGAATCGGATCAACGAGGGCAAAGATCATGATGAAGCGGGGAAATAAGTGCGGACCTCAGACGCCTTCCAGCAAGAAAAGGTTCAGAATTTTTCTCGGTTTCCCCCGCCGACGTCGCCGACAAGGCCTCACAGCCGCTGCCGATGCGCCGCTGCACGAGCGATGTCGCGTGCAAAAAACGGACCGCGGTAAATCATGCCCGAATAAATCTGAACCAGCGTCGCGCCGGCATCGAGTTTCTCGGCCGCGGCGGCGGTATCCATGATGCCGCCCACGCCGATGATCGGCAAACGACCTTGGGTCGCCATCGCGATGTAACGAACGATCTGCGTGGAACGCACGCGCAACGGCGCTCCGCTCAAGCCGCCGGCTTCGTCGACGGACGCAAACACGCCGGGCCGCGCGAGCGTTGTATTCGTGGCGATAATACCGTCGAGACCGAACTCTGCGATCGCCGCGAGCACCGCATCGATCTGGCGGAAGCTGAGATCGGGCGCGATTTTCAACAAGATCGGCACGCGGCGTTTTCCCGGTTGCGCCGCGCGCTCGCGGTTGGCGGCGGTCATCGCGCCAAGCAATTCGCGCAGACGCTCCTCGTCCTGCAGCTTGCGGAGATTCGGCGTGTTGGGGCTGCTGACATTGAGCACCAAATAATCCGCATAATCGGCAAGCCGCGCGAAACTCGTGAGATAGTCCGCGGTGGCCTGATCGATGTCAGCGACCTTCGATTTGCCGAGATTCACGCCGAGCGGAATGCGTCGCTGTCCCGGCCCAGGCTGACGCGCGAGACGTGCGGCGACCGCCTCAGCACCTTCGTTGTTGAAACCCATGCGGTTGATCACCGCTTCTTCCGCGGGATAGCGGAACATGCGCGGCTTCGGATTTCCCGGCTGGGCCAGCGCGGTCACCGTACCGATTTCCACGTGTCCGAAGCCGAGCGCCGCGGCGGCGGGCCAGGCGACGGCGTTTTTGTCGAAACCGGCGGCGAGCCCGACCACATTCGGGAACTTCAGGCCAAACGCTTCGATCGGACGCGAGGCTTCCGGAAGCCGCTGCCAGCGCTCCATCAGGCGGCAGATCGGCGTAAGCCGTCCCAGCATCGCCATCGCGGAGACGCCGACTTCATGGGCCTTCTCCGAATCCAGCTTGAACAACAGTCTGCGCGAAACCTTCTCGTACAGAAAATTCATTTGGGCCGACGCTGGGTTTGTGCCTCGGAAAAATCAAGCGCCAGCGGGCGCATCCGTCTCGTCGATCACCTCGGCGCATAGGACGCGTTTTTGTGCTTGTTTTTCATTCGGTGCCTTCCAGCCTGCGCCTGAAATTTTCCGGCACCGCTCCTCGGCAAACGCGTGCACATGGGAAGTTTCACGAAAAACGTTTTCCCGGTTTGACTCCGCTAGAGACCGGGGCTTTTCCTCCGAAAAAATTTAACCAACACATGGCCAAATCCTCCACTACTCTCGACTGGTGCATCGTCCGTCTAGGCGAAGATCACAACTGGTGGGTCGACGAAGTTAGCGACCCGGTCCGCTGGGATGTCGACGGATTGAGCATTATCGATCCGCGCCAAGTCGCGCACATGATCGAGCTGGTGGAACCGCTCCGCGATTACGGATTTGACCAGGATATTTTCGACGCCGCCTTTATCCCCTTCCGCATCGACAAGGATCTCGGCGACGGCCGCGTGCGTCTCAAGCGCGTCAAGGACTCCATCATCGAGTCCGACGAAAAACTCTTCGCGCTCGCCGATGTGCTCGACGAAGAAAACGGTCCCTACGCCGATCTCCTCGACCATCTCACCCGCTGCCGCGTGAAGATGCTCAACGACCTCTTCAATTTCGAATCGAAGCTCACCGTCGACGAAGTCGAAGACGAAATCCGCGAAGAGCAAAACACCCACTTCATCGAAGGCAAAGCCATCCACACCTTCGAAGAGCTCACCGATATCCTCGATTACGTGCCCGCCGGTTGGGACACCGATGATGAGGTCGCCGAAAAAGACGAGGACGACGAAGCCGACGACGACGATCTGCCCGAACTCGACGAGGAAGAAGAAGAGAAACTCAAAAACGACCAGTCCCTCAAATGGGACGAGGACGAAGAAGAGGACGACGAAGACTCCGACGACGACGAGGATGAGGACGACGACTCCGACGACGATGATCTGGAGGAAGAAGACGACGAGGAAGAGGATGAGCGCCCCCGTCGCGGCCGCAGCAAACGCTGACGTTGCCATCCATGGCGGTTTGGCCCACTGAACCGCCATGCTGTTTCCCCTCCGGCTCCGCCTGGCGCTTCTTTGTTTCCTCACCGCTCTCTTCGTGAGCGGCTGCGAAACTCCGGCACAACGCGCGGAACAGCCTCCTTTGCCCGAAGCAGGCTCGATCGCCGCGCTTCGTCCGGGCGACAATCTCGTGATCACGTTGCAAGGCGTGCCCGATCCGAGCGCCAACGCCGTGCAGATCGACGATCAAGGTCTCGTCACCCTGCCCTTCATCGGCCCCGTTTCGACAACCGGCACGACTGCAGCGACGTTATCCCAACGTGTTCGCGAAACGTATCTGGAGAAAAAAATCTACACCACGGTCGATGTGTCTGTCGCGGTGACAGAACGCTACGTGTACGTCGGCGGCGAAGTCATTCGCCCGGGTCGCATCATTTGGACGCCCGATCTCACCGTCACGAAGGCTATTCAATCCGCAGGCGGTTTCACTCTCTACGCCAAAGAAGCGCGCGTGAGTCTCGTGCGCGATCAACAAGCTTACGTGATCAACGCCCGCCACGCTGAAAAAACACCGGCCGACGATCCGCGTTTGCTGCCGGGCGATTCCATCCAAGTGCCCAAGTCCGCGTTCTAGGCGGCGCCCCGCAGCGCGCGGGTAATCAGAGCGCCTTCTCCAACTTGAAGCTCTCGAACTCCACACCGAGACGTTTTTGCTTCTCGGCTTGGACAAGGACAAATCCCTGTCTCAGGAAAAATTCGCGCCCGATGTGACTCGCCTCGGTCGTGATGCGTTGGACACCCGCCGCACGCGCCTGCGCTTCGAGTTTTGCATAAATCTCCGTGGCCAATCCGCGCCGCGTGTAGTCCGGATGACAATACAAGAACGCGACGTGATGGGTCGGCTCCAGTTGCCCAAACGCCACCACGCTTCCATCCACCTCGCACACGAGCGTGGCACCCAGCGCGAGACGCGAACGGAACTCGTCTCCACCTTTTGGATACGAGGCCCACAAACGAATCTGCGCCTGCGAGTAACCGGCGGGCGCCTGCGCCTCCACCGCGGATCGGTACACAGTCGCGACCGCCGCGTAATCGTCTTCGGTATAAGGTCGAATAACGAACGCCGGTGTCATCGCGAACTGCTATCCATCCGGATCAACGTCGCAACTCTTCGGCCATGATCTTCGCGAAATACGTCAGGATCATGTCCGCACCGGCGCGTTTGATCGCCAGCAGCGACTCGTAGCGCGTGCGCGCCAGGTCGAGCCAGCCCAGTTTCGCCGCCGCATGAATCTGCGCGTATTCGCCGGAAACTTGATAAGCCGCGAGCGGCGTCTTGGTCGCTTCACGCACATCGCGAATGATATCCAAATACGGCCCCGCGGGCTTCACCATGAGCACGTCCGCGCCTTCCGCTTCGTCGAGCAACGCTTCGACCACGGCTTCGCGGCGGTTCGCCGGATTCAATTGATACGTGCGTTTGTCCAACGCGTGTGTGCCCGCCGCCTTCGCGCTGCCCACCGCATCACGGAAAGGTCCGTAATAAGCCGAGGCAAATTTAGACGAATACGCCATGATCGCCGTGTTGGTGAAACCCGCCGCATCCAAAGCGCTACGAATCGCGCCGATGCGACCGTCCATCATGTCCGACGGAGCCACGAAATCCACACCCGCGCTCGCGTGCAGCACCGCCATTTTCACGAGCACTTCCACTGTGGCGTCGTTGGCGACATCGCGTCCATTGGGTGTCAGCAAACCGTCGTGACCATGCGTCGTGTACGGATCGAGCGCGATGTCCGTCATCACCACGAGTTCCGGCAGCGCTTTCTTCACCGCGCGAACCGCGCGCAAAATCAACGCATCCTCGTGCAGCGCCGCCGAGCCATCGTCGTTCTTAAGCTTCGCGTCGAGCTTCGGGAATAGTGCCACGGCGGGCACGCCGAGTTTCGCGAGCGCGCGACATTCTTTCACGAGATCGTTGATGTTAAAACGCGCCACGCCGGGCATCGAGCCGACCGCTTCCGGCGCGCCTTTGCCGTCCACGACAAACAGCGGCGCGATAAAATCCGCGGGCCGCAACACAGTCTCCTCCACCAAAGCGCGCACGGCGGCATTGCGGCGCAAACGACGAGGACGAACGGCGAGATCGAGTTTAAAAGAATCGGCCATGGCAAAAATGAATCTCCTACCCAACACCATCCCGCCCGTCCGGCCAAATTGTTTTTATGAATCCTCTGAACCACCTCGGGGATGATCCCACCGCGCACGCTTCACCCACTTTCCGTTCTCATTCCTTCCGCGAATCCTGTCGTAAAATTTCATCCATCCTATCGGTTCACCCGCGCGCTTGAGCCTTTCCCTTCCCGCGATTTTGGTTCTGGTTTTCCTCTTTTCATGTCCATCACGCTCTTCGACTCGCTGACCCGCCAGCCCAAGGTTCTCGCGCCGTCGCACCCCGACGGCGTCTTCCGCTTCTACAATTGCGGACCGACCGTGTATGCGCCGGCGCACATCGGCAACTTCCGCACCTTCGTGGTCAACGACGTCCTCCGCCGCTTGCTCGAACTCGAGTTCGGTCCGGACAAGGTGAAACACGTCCGCAACCTCACCGACGTGGACGACAAAACCATCCGCCGCGCCCGCGAAGAAAACCGCCCGCTCGCCGACGTCACCAAACAATGGACAGATAAATTTCACGCCGATTGCGACGCGCTCAACTGTCTGCGTCCGCACGTCGAACCCGCCGCCACGAAACACATCCAAGAGCAGGTCGACATGATCGACGTGCTCATGCGCAAGGGCAACGCCTACCGCGCCGCCGATGGCTCCGTGTATTTCAAAGTGTCGTCGTTCGATGGATACGGCGCGCTCTCGCGCGTGAAAGAACGCGAACTTCAACTCGGCTCCGCGCTCGCCGGGAAAACGCACGCCGCCGACGCCGACGAGAAAGAGGACGTTTCCGACTTCGCGCTCTGGAAGGCGCACAAAGCCGAAGATGGCGACAATGGTTGGGACAGCCCGTGGGGTCGCGGTCGTCCGGGCTGGCACATCGAGTGCAGCGCCATGAGCAAAAAACATCTCGGCGACACCATCGATCTTCACACCGGCGGCGTGGACCTGCTTTTCCCCCACCACGAAAACGAGATCGCGCAAAGCGAGTGCTGCAACGGCACGCAGTTTTCCAAGCACTGGTATCACAGCGAACACCTGCTCGTGGACGGCAAGAAGATGAGCAAATCGCTCGGCAATCTCTACACGCTCGACGATTTGAAAGCCAAAGGCTTCAGCCCCATGGCGCTTCGCTACGCCCTCATCGCCGGCCACCCGCGCAAACAGCTTAACTTCACACTCGATTCTCTCCACGCCGCCGAGAAAGCGCTCAAAACGCTCCGTGATTATCGCGCCACGCTTCCGGAAAACACCACCGCCGCGCACGACGCGTTTGGTCCGGTCATCACCGCGCTGCAGGACGATCTCAACACGCCCGCCGCGCTCGGAGCATTGTTCACCGCGGTGAATCGCAAAGGCGGCGAAGCCGACCGCGCGTCCTTCGATCGCGCGATGTTCGCGCTCGGACTGGATCTCACGGCGGCCGAGCCCGCGAAAGCCGAAGCCCCCGCCGAGATCACCGCTCTCGCCGAAAAACGCTGGGCCGCGAAACAAGCGAAAGACTTCAAAACCGCCGACGCTCTTCGCGCCGAGATCATCGCCGCCGGTTGGTCCATGCTCGATCGCAAAGACGGTTACTCCCTCGAGCCGTTGAAGAAATAATTTTTAACCACTGAGGCGCAAAGGAGACAGAGACGATAAGCCAGCTTCGTCTCTCCGCGCCTTTGTGCCTCAGTGGTTAAAAAATCAGGAGCCTTTCGCGCCAGGCGACATCACCTCGATTGGGAAATCGACCTGCCTCTCAACCTCTCGGGTGAAGCGCCCATGCAGGGAAGCTAACACGCCAAAAGCCGCTCGAGCCCATTCCCTCGCGCATTTTTCTACTCGCTACCCGACGCCGTCTGCTCGCTACTTTCCCTTCCGGTCCGGCAATCGTACGCAGGACCACAACCAACTCTTACCATGTCGATGACTCCGCTCGAAGAACTCCGCCACTCGGCTTCGCACATTCTCGCGACCGCCGTCCTTCGCCTCTTCCCTGACGCGAAACTTGATATCGGACCTCCGACGGACACCGGTTTTTATTACGACATCGATCTCGATCATAAACTCACGGCCGAAGATCTCGCGAAGCTCGAGGCCGAGATGAAGAAGATCGCCGACGAAAACCAGGCGTTCATCCGCAAGGAAGTTTCGCGCGAAGAAGCCGTCGAGATCATCAAATCCCGCGGTCAGGAACGTTACAAACTCGGCCGTCTCGCCGACATTCCCGAAGGCGAAAAAATCTCCTTCTACCAAAACGGCGAGTTCATCGATTTATGCGCCGGCACGCACGTCCGCTACTCGTCGAAGTTGAAAGCGTTTAAACTCCTTTCGATCGCCGGCGCGTATCATCGCGGCGACGAAAAGAACAAACAGCTCCAACGCATCTACGGCACCGCGTTTCCAACGAAAGAAGAACTCGCGCAGTACCTCGAACGTCTCGAACAAGCCAAGGCGCGCGATCACCGCAAACTCGGTCGCGATCTGAAACTTTTCCACATCGACGAAGACGTCGGCCAGGGTCTCATCCTCTGGACGCCCAACGGCTCCATCGTCCGCCAGGAACTGCAAAACTTCATCGGCGACGAACTCCGCAAACAAGGTTACTCGCAGGTCTTCACGCCGCACATCGGCAAGCTCACGCTCTACAAAACCTCGGGCCACTTCCCCTACTACAAGGAGTCGCAATTCACCGCCTTCCCCGAGCCCGACCAGATGGCGAAACTCGCCACCGAAGGTTGCGGCTGCGCGGAACTCGTCGCGCGTCTTGAAGGCGTTTCCCAACAATTTGCCGACGAGATCAACCGTCGCGCCGGCAAAGAGGTCATTCAAAAAGACCGCGTGCTCGATGCGGATAAGCTCCTCGACGGCTTCATGCTGAAGCCGATGAACTGCCCGCATCATATCAAGATCTTCGCGTCGCAGCCGCACTCCTATCGCGATCTGCCGATCCGCCTCGCCGAATTCGGCACCGTTTACCGCTGGGAACAATCCGGCGAGCTCAACGGCATGACGCGCGTCCGCGGCTTCACGCAGGACGACGCCCACTTGTTCTGCACCGAAGACCAAGTCGCGCAGGAAATCCTCGGCTGTCTCTCGCTCGTGAAAACCGTGCTCACCACGCTCGGCATGCACGACTATCGCGTGCGCGTCGGTCTGCGCGATCCCGACAGCAGCAAGTTCACCGGCGATCCCGCCAAGTGGGACGCCGCGGAAGAGGCCTGCCGCAAAGCCGCCGCCACGCTCGGCGTGCCGTTCACGGAAGAGCCCGGCGAAGCCGCATTCTACGGCCCGAAAATCGACTTCGTCGTGAAAGATGTGATCGGTCGCGAATGGCAGCTCGGCACCATCCAAGTGGACTACGTTTTGCCGGTGCGTTTCGATCTCTCGTACGTCGGCGCCGACAATCAACCGCATCGCCCGGTGATGATTCACCGCGCGCCCTTCGGTTCGATGGAGCGTTTCTGCGGCGTGCTCATCGAGCATTTCAACGGCGACTTCCCCGTGTGGCTCGCGCCCGAACAAGTGCGCCTGCTGCCCATCAGCGAGAAGGTGCTCGATTACGGAAAAAACCTGCTCGGTCAGCTCCGCGCCGCCGGCGTGCGCGCCACGCTCGACGAACACAGCGATAAACTCGGCGCCAAAATCCGCCGCGCCGAAATCGACAAAGTTCCCTACACGCTGGTGCTCGGCCAAAAAGAAGCCGAAGCGCAGGCCGTTTCCGTACGCAGCCGCGCCCGCGGCGACGAAGGTGTGCAACCCTTCGCGCAATACCTCGCGCGTTTGCAGGAAGAAATTCGCACCCGCGCTCTGCCCGCGAAAAAACCGACGCCTGCCGCCAGCTCGAACGGCGGCGCTTCCGACATACCTGCGAAAAGCTGAGTCGTTTGTTTCAGCACGTTCCCTTCAAAGCCCGGCCGCCACGCCGGGCTTTTTCACATGCGCGGCAACCACTCACCGCGATGTCGTTCGCCGATTGATTAGTAGCGGTCACCATGACGCGATACTTCGCCCCCCGTCTCTCCTGCGCTTCCTCCCTGTGGCGCGCGGTTAGTGGTTAGGAGTTATTGGAGGCAGATGTGAACGTCCGGAGCGAATGGATGCCTTCATCGGACATGGTTAGTTTTGCGCTGCCTGCACGAAAGTGTGGATTGTGTCAGACACGTGCGGCCTGACACGCTGTGCGGGCGTGAAACTTTACCCCCGCTTCCTGGTTCCCCTCATCGTTTTATCCACGGCGGTGTCCGCTGCTCCTGACACCGCCGCGCTCCGGAAAAAGGCGGAGGCGGGCAACGTGGAGGCGATGGTGGCGCTTGCCCAAGCGCTCGAAGCGGTGGAGTCCGACGAGGCCATGGCGTGGTACACCGAGGCGGCGGATCGAGGTCACCCGGCCGCGTCCTACGCGGTGTTCCAAGGGACGATCTGGCATTATAGTCACGGCTTCACCCAAGCTGAACACGACCGCCTGCTGGGCTATCTCCGGCGCGCGGCGGAGGCGGGACTTCCCAAAGCGCAGCACCGCTTGGGCGAGTTTCTCGAGAGCTACCGCGAAGTCGACGGCGAGCCGGTCGAAGCGGACCTCGCTGCCGCAGCCCAATGGTACCGCAAAGCCGCCGCGCAAAAATATCCCGACGGCATGGAAGCTTGGGCCCTCGCGCAGCTTGCGGGCAGCGGCGTGCCGAAGGATTTCGCCGTGGGTCTGCGCGACATGAAAGCCGCCGCACAGGCGGGCCATGCCAAAGCGCAGCGCTATCTCGCCGGCCTGTTCAAAAGCGGCGAAGATCCCTACGAGAACAAAGTGCCGGTGGACTGGGCGGAGTCGATCCGCTGGCGTCGTCTGCTCATCGCCGGCGGTGACGAGGATACGCTCGCGCTGGCCGATTCGCTCCTGCGCCAGCCGAATCCCACCGCGGCCGATCTCGCCCAGGCGCGCCAACTGATCGAAGCGCAGGTGGCGAACAACAACCCGAATGCGAACGAGTTTACTGAGCTACTCGCGGACGTGACGGAAAAGGCGAAGCGGACCAAGTTGGAGCATCGGTACGCGAGGTTCGAAAGGGAGTTCACCAAGGCCACCAGCCGGATCGGCCGCGAGCGCGCGCTTTGGACCTATCGCCAATGGCTCGTGAGCCGCTCGGGACTCGAATGGCGCGAAGTCGGCGAATGGTCGCTGCGGCGAATGACGCCGCTGCTCGAGCGCCATCCGACCGAGGCCTATTACCTGCTCCAACGCATGTCGAAGACCGTGATTTCGAACGAAATGATCGAGCGCGTCCTGCCCGGTTCGCTGCGCGCCGCAATGAACACGGAATGGGCGCGCTTCAAGGCCGCCTATGATGCCGACGAAAAGCACCGCGCCATCATCCGGCAAAAAACGGTAGCAGCCCACAACGGCGATGCCCAAGCCCAGCTCGCGGTGGGACTGGCGTACTACAACCAGGACGGAGTTCTGGACAGCTTCTGGGCCGAAGCCATCCATTGGCTGACCCTCGCGGCGGAAAAAAATATGCCCGGCGCCGCCGAGCCGTTGCGCCGGCTCTCCGCGCAGGTCAACGCGCGCGAGAAAACCGCGCGGGAGGCCAAGGATACTTGCACTCTTTTCGAGCTGTACCGACAGAAGTCCGCGTCGCCGATGCGGGATGCCCATGTCGGCGCTTACCAAGCCGGCTTGCTGCTGCTCGGAGGCGATGAAGACGACGCCGATGCGATCGCCGAAGCCGTGGCCTTGCTGGAGAAAGCCGCCGCCAAGGGACACGCCGAGGCCATGCTGACGCTCGGCCGCCTTCACTTGATCCGTAACGCGCAGCCGGTCGATGAGGCCCGGGCGCTCGCGTGGATGGAAAAGGCGGCTAATCTTAACCACCCCGAAGCCAAAGCCTGGGTGGAGGTGCTTACGCCAAAACTCGGCCCGGCCGAGCGCGGCCAGCTCGCCCACAAGAAAGCAGTGGACCGTATGGTTGCCGGCTCGGCGTTGAACATACCGGCAGCGATGCCGTTCGCGACCTATGCGGCCCGTCTGGGCAACGAGGATGCTCGCGCTTTCCTGGAGCTGGCGACGGAAACATCCCGGGGGGACGACGTCGTCACCGCCGCTTCGACTCCGTTCGCTCAAGATCAGGCCGCCGCCGCGTCCGGGGATGTCGAGGCGATGTATCGTCTCGGCCGGCGCTACGAAAGTGGCGATGGGGTGGCGAAGGACCTGAGAAAAGCATATTTCTGGTACGATAAAGCCGCCTTGCAAGGGCACGAGGCGGCGATCGACGGCGCGTACGAGATGCGGGATTTGCTCGAGCGCGAAGAAGCGGCAGCCAAGCCGCCGAGCTCAGTGCCATGAATCAGCTGATCGACGGCGGCACGCCCAAGCCCGCAGACGAATAGCGGCGAAGCTCTCAGTATTTATTTAACCGCGGAAGACGCCGTGACGCGCGCCCCCGCCCGATTCCGGCGCGCAACGAGAAGTCCCTCCACCCGCGGCAAACCAAGCGGTTTCCTCGCCGACGCCATGCCTCGACGGCAAAAAATTCATGGTCGTTTCCTCCGATTTCGCTGACGTGATGTGGGAGAAACCAGGTCGTCGCCGTCCCAATCGCGCAGCAGCGCGCGCAATTGCCACGCAGCGATCACCACAAAACTCAACCCCAGGCTGCCAAGAATAAGAGCCATCGCCGGCGCGCCGCGCTCGATCACGGATTGAGTCCCGTCGCGCGGATCCACAAACACCGTCACGACCGCTCCCGGCGCGAAGCGCGTGCGCAGTTCCTCTTCCACGAATTCGCGATCCGAAGTGTAGGAGTTGGCAAAATCCACGCGCTCTCCGCGCCGCTCCCCACCGTCCACCTCGTAGCGGTAAACGACCTGCGCGCGATACGCGGGGTTGGTTGACCGCACTTGTCGCGTCTCAACCAGCCGGCTTTCCACGACCGTGCCCGTGACCGCCGCCCATTGCTCCGAGCGCCAGCCGAGCCACACCGCTCCACTGTAAACGATGACCAACATCAGCCCCAGCCAGCCCAGCCCGGCAAAGATCAGCAGACCGCTCGTCGAGGCTTGGTTGGCCCAACGCGAGCCGCGCGGCGTCAGGTCGCGCCACGCTTTTTCCGAAAGGGAAAATGCCAGCAGCCCCGCCCCCAGCAACAGAACGCCGAGGATCATCAGCACTGTCGTCACGATTTTTCCTCCTCGGTCACCACCGCACGCAGCACCCGCCGCCGATGGCGCGCAAAAAACCCGATGTCTCCCGTCACCGGCAAAAAGAGGAAAAGAAAAAACGCGCCCACCGCCTGGCGGTGTCGCGGCTCCGCGTAGTTGCCCACTTCGAAGAAAATGTACGCCAGCGCCACGCCGACCAGCACCGCGATCATCACGGGTGCCACGATCACCGCGCACCGCGTAGTGCAAAACGCGATACGCCTCATCGCCGGCGACATAGCCGGGGGATCTTGCGAAAAGAGATCTCTCACGAGGAAGTCCGTTTCGAGGGCGCCGGCGTGGGTGCATCGGCCAGCGGATAAACAAGCTCGCGGAAACGCTTCGCTTCCTCCGCACGCCCGCGTTCGGCGAAGCAGAGACAAATAACCAAGCACGAGCCGACGGTGGAGCAAACAGACATAAGCAAATGGGGTAAGCGGGATGTTGTCTCGATCCGTGGGGGGTGGAAGGAGCACGTTTATTCGACAAGAAGGAACTCCATCGACCGGCACCAGCCGTTTTTAAGGAGTTCCGTCTCTTCATGGCTGTCACATTTTCCATGGCACGCCCAAACACGTGCGCTTGCGCCGTGCAGATGACGCGTGGAATTGTGTATCCATTTATCCACTACGCCGGCTCGCATGGTCCGCGCCCAACTTTCCTCCCACTGGCGCGCCGTGATGGGGCTGTCCATGCGCGTGAACACCGGACGTTCGCACATCTCGTTGAATCGCGTCGTCCGCCTCAGCGGTTGTACGGAAACGGCTGTGCCGCGACCAACGGTGTCATCGGCGACGACGGCAGCACACTTCCCGTCGCGATCGGAAAACCGCGGAGAAAATCCGTCGCCGGCAACATCTTGCCTCCGGGTCGCTGCAATCGGCGCACACGCAGCAACCCGTCAGCAGTCGCAATCAACAAACCGTCCGTATCCGCGCCGAGCACTTCACCGGGCGCAGCGCGCCCTTTCTCAGTCGTCGCGACATCCGCGAGTCCAAACTTCACCGGCTGCCCGGCGATCATCACGCTGCACGCTGGCCACGGGAAAAGCCCGTTGATGCGCGCAGCAATCCCCCCCGCCGGTTGATCGAAATCAATCGCGCCGTCGTCTTTTGCGAGCCGACGGCAGAACGTCGCTTGCGGCTCGTCTTGATCGACAAACACCAGCGTTCCGTCGATCATCCGCGGCAGCGTACGAGCCAACAACGGCACGCAGGCCGCGGAGAGTTTTTGTTCAACGTCCAATGCCGTATCCAAAGTATCGATACACACACGCTCCACATCGGCCACCGGTCCGGCGTCGAGCCGGCGGACAATGCGCATCAGGCTTACGCCGGTTTCGCGTTCGCCATTGGCCACTGCGGTTTGAATCGGCGATGCACCGCGATACTTCGGCAAAATCGATGCGTGCAGATTGAGCGTGCCGAGCCGTGGTGTGGCGATGAACGCGTCGCGCAGGATGTGTCCATACGCCATCACCAGCGACACATCGGCATCGATCTGCGCCAGCTCCGCCCGCGTCTCGTCGGTGATTTTCTCCGGCTGATAAACCGGCAGGCCGCGCGCATGCGCCCAGCTTTTGATCGCGTTGGGTTGCACCTTTTGGCCGCGCCCCACCGGACGATCGGGTTGCGTGAACACCGCAACGACCGACGCGAGTTCGCGGCCGTCCTGCGCGAGCCAATCGAGCAGCGGCAGCGCGATCGCGTCGGAGCCCATGAAGACAAGCCGGAGCGGCATGATCGAATGCTTAAAACAAAACAAACCGTGCGCCCACGCCTACCCGAGCGCGGCGCACGTTCTGGATCACTTGAGCGTCTTGAGCCACTTGCCGACGGTCGTGGCGAGTCTGGCAAAGGCGGCCGGCGTCGAGGGTTTGTCCAAACCTTCGATCAACGTCCAATGTTCGGTGAGCAGCACGCTTTCGCCCGGAGCGAGCTTGCGCAGCGGACTCAGCGTTTCGAACTCGATCATCTTGCCGTCGGTGAAAGTCTCCCACGCGCATCCAAGATCTGGATACGCGGCACCGGCGACGACCGGCGAATATTTCACGAACGTAACGCCTTCGAGCCAGTAAGCGGACCAGCCGGCGTACGACGTGATCCCGAGCTTCTGGGGTGCCTTGGCTTTGGGTACATTGATGCCGAGAAAATCGCGGTTCATCTCCCACACCGGCAGGGAGAGATCGGTGTACGTCCACGGCACGAGCGCGTACGACGGCAATAAATCGCCGCTCGCGTGATCGCCTTTGGGCGGCAACGGCAGCACACCGTAGCCACCGCCACGCAACATCGTCAGCGCCCAAGCGGCGCACTCGATCGTCCAGAGACCGTGATTGGTGAGCGCGTGCGTAAGCTTCACCGTGCGATCGGCGACGAGCTCGATCTTGATCGCTTTTTGAATGCCGGTCCTCTCCTCGATCGGTTGCGCGAGCGCGATGCCTTTGGCGATGGGCTTCACCGCGAGCGGATCATCGTCGGGCTGATACGTGCGCACGACGTGCTCGGGGGAATGCCAGAGGCGGTGCCCACCGCGCAGATTATAGCCGTAGGAACGCGGCGCATCGGGCGGCAACTCGAAGAAAAGATTCTTCGCTTTCGCCCCTCGGGGCTTGAGCGAAACAATGCGCGGTCCGACCGAAGTCGTGACCGTGAGTTCGAGCGCACTGGTGGCGAGCGTGAGGGCGTCGTCGCCGCGGTGTTCAGTCTTCGAGGGTTTCATGAGAAAAATCTTCCGCTTCCTCGCTGGCTTTCCACTTCGGTTTGAAGGTCGAGACGCCGCGCGCCGCCTTGCCTGAGTACGGCGTGCCGGGCTCGTGTTTTTCTTTGCCGACGAGGTCGAAATAAATCGGACAGCCCGCGAGATCGAACTCCTTCACCACACCCGCTTCGAGATAGCGGCGATATTGCTCCGTGAGTTTCTCTTCGCGGTTGCAAAAGACTTTGAGACGGAACGGACGGTTGCCCGTCTGCGTGACGTAATAGACGCGGAAACGTCGGCCACCGATCGCGGGCGGCGGCGTGCGTTCCGCGAGAAACTGAATGAGACGGTTGAGCTTCGCCGTCGGGATCTTCGTATCGAGCGTGCGATTGAGTTTCACCGCTGCGTTCAGCATGCGGTCCACTTCGTATCCACTCATCGCAGACACAAAAATCACCGGCGCGCCGGGGGTGAAAAACAGCCGATCGAAAAGCGCCTTCTCGTATTTCTCGCGGTATTCGCGCTCGCTCTTGTAGCCGGGGATGCCGCCGCCGTCTTCGAACGCTTTGTGCACGAGGTCCCATTTGTTGACGACGATCACGATGGGTTTGCGCTCCTTGATCGCCTCGCCGGCGATGGCTTTGTCCTGCTGCGTCACGCCATCCATCGCGTCGAGCACGAGGAAAACCACATCGGTCTGCTTGATCGCATCGAGCGAACGCAGACGCGAGAAATACTCCACCGGCGACGCGAGCTTCGTGGCGGCTTTGATGCCCGCCGTATCGATGAGGCGAAACGGATACAACTTTCCGTTGCGTCCCTTGAATTGGAAATCGAGCGACACCGCATCGCGTGTCGTGCCGGGGACATCGCTCACGATCAAACGATTGCTGTTGAGCAGACGATTGCTGAGCGACGATTTGCCGACATTGGGACGACCAATGAAACACACGCACAGCGGATCGTTCGCCGTTTTGCCGGAAACTTCTTCTTCGGATGGCGGCGGACCGAGACGTTCGATGATCGCCTGACGCAGCTCCGTTTCGCCGCGTCCGTGCTCGGCGGAAACACGCACCGGATCGCCGAAACCGAGACGATAGGCTTCGGCCAACTCGATCTTCTCGTCGTCGAAGTCGGCCTTGTTGACGACGAGCAGCACGTCTTTCTTTCCCTTCCGCAGCATCTGCGCGATGCGTGTATCCAAAGAAGTGATACCTTCGAGTCCGTCGATGACGAAAAGGATCAGATCCGCGGCATCGATCGCGAAACCGACTTGGGTCTCGGATGCAGAAATCAACGCGGCCGGCGTGATATCGCCGTCTTTAAAACCCAGACCGCCCGTATCGAGCAACGTGTAAGCGCCGTCGGCGATCTCCGCGGAAATGACATCACGCGTCACGCCTGCCTGGTCGTGAACGATGGAAATGCGTTTGCGCGCCAGCCGGTTGAAGAGGCGGCTCTTGCCGACATTGGGCCGGCCGACGATGGCGACGGTACGAGACATGGTGATAAAGTAGTGCTTAGCGAGTAGCGGGTAGCGAGAAGGAAAGCACTCGAAGAAAATAGCGAGCACCCTGCGCGACCGCGCCTGGTGACTCGCTACTTCTTTCGCCAACCGCGACCAGGGTCAGCGGCGCAGTCCTTGAACAAACCGCTCGGTGCGATCGCAGGCTTCGATGATTTGCTCGTAGCTCGTGGCGAAGCAGGCACGGACATGGCCCACGCCGTTTTCGCCGAAGGCAGCGCCAGGCACGACCGCGACCTTTTCTTTTTCGAGCAGGCTAAAGGAAAATTCCTTCTCGGTGAGCCCCGTCGATTGGATGTCGGGGAACGCGTAGAACGAGCCGCGCGGCGAATGGCACTTGAGCCCGATTTCGTTGAAACGGCGCACGATCAAATCGCGACGGCGGTGATACTGCTCGCGCATCTTAAGCACGCTGTCCCAACCGCGCGTGAGCGCCTCGAGCGCCGCCTCCTGCGCAACGATCGAAGCGCAGAGCATCGTGTATTGATGCACCTTCATCATCGCATCGATGAGCACCGAGGGGCCGCATGCGTAGCCGATGCGCCAGCCCGTCATCGCGAAGGCCTTCGAGAAACCGTGCAGGAAAATCGTGCGCTCGGCCATGCCGGGCAGACTCGCGATGCTCGTGTGCACGCCGTCGAACGTAAGCTCCGAATAAATTTCGTCGCTCATCACGAGCAGATCTTTTTCGCGGCAGAACTCCGCGATCTTCGTCAACTGCTCGAGATTGCAGGTGCCGCCCGTGGGATTGCACGGGAGGTTGAGCATGAGGATCTTCGCGCCGGGCTGCCACGCCGCGCGCAACGCTTCGGCGGTGAGCGCGAAATTATCCTTCGCGTACGTCGGCACCGCGATGCCTTCCGCATGCACCAGCGACACGCTCGGATGATACGAAACGTAGCACGGCTGGTGAAACATCACCTTGTCGCCGGGATTGCAGAGCGCGCGCAGCGCCAGGTCGATCGCCTCGGACACGCCCACGGTGATGAGCACTTGGTCTTCGGGACGATAGCTGACTTTAAAATGTTCTTCGACATAGGCCGAAACCGCGCGCCGCAGTTCGATCATGCCGAGGTTGGAGGTGTAATACGTTTTGCCGCGCTCGAGGGCGAAGATCGCCGCTTCGCGCACATGCCATGGCGTGACGAAATCGGGTTCGCCCACACCGAGCGAAATCACGTCCTGGCCCTTCATCTTGGCGACCAGTTCGAAGAAATCGCGAATGCCGCTTTTCGGCAGCGCAGCCACATGGCCCGCCACCCAACGTTTCGGGTCGGTACTCATCGGATACGTTCTCCTGTAGTGAGGTTAAGGAGCGACGTTGAGCCGCGAGCTGTTGCTTTCGTTGTCCGCGAGCAAGAAGCCCTGCTCTTTGTAGCAACGCAGCATGAAATGCGTGGAGGTCGACAAGACGCCTTCGATGCTCGAGAGACGCTCGGACACAAACAGCGCCACTTTCTGCAGCGACGCGCCCTTCACGAAAACCAGCAGATCGTATCCACCCGACATCAGGTAGCACGATTCCACTTCATCGAAGCGCGCGATGCGCTCCGCGAAACGATTGAAGCCACCGCCACGCTCCGGCGTGACTTTGACCTCGATGACCGCCCGTACCAAGGCTGCGGCGGCGGCCTCGTGCGAAAGATCGAGCACCGGACGCCAGCCGAGGAAGATGTTATCTTTCTTCAACTGCTCCAGGTGCTGTTCGACTTGCGACACGGAAAGCCCCGCGACTTGCGCCATTTGCGCCGTCGAGAGGCTACCGCCTTCGAGTAACAGCTTTAGAACAGGATTCATAAGGGACCGCGACCTTCGCAGATCCACGAGGGGTGAATCCACACAAAAGTGCGGGAAACTCATTTCTTCTCATCGCGATTTATGTAGTCGCGCGAACTTCCACCGTCAGTTCGCGGTCAGCGCCGCCATCCTCTTTTTCCGCCTCAACTAAATTTTCATCTCCCGTTTTCCGTTCTCGCCTGAACGCGAGTTCTTTCCCAAGCAAACCCTCCGCCGATGTTCGAAGTCCTTTTGGATCATTTTCAAAGCTCACAGTGGTCACTCTGGGGACCGTTTCTCGTTCTCTTGCTTTGCGGGCTCGGCTTTCCCATTCCCGAAGACATCGTACTGATCACGGCGGGCGCGTTGGGCGTGATCGACGGACGTTCGTGGTTGTATGTCACCCTCTTCATGTACGCGGGCGTGATGCTGGGGGACTCGATCACATTTTTCGTCGGACGTTTTCTCGGTTGGAAAATCCTCCGCACATGCTGGTGCCAGCGTCTGTTTTCGCCGCCGAAACAAGCGCGCGTGCAAACGCTCTTTCATCGCTACGGATCGACCGTGCTTTTTGTCGGACGTTTTCTTCCCGGCCTGCGCGCACCGATCTTTTTCACCGCGGGATCGCTGCATGTTTCGTTTCTAAAGTTCCTCCTCTACGATGGTCTCGCCGCACTGGTCAGCGTGCCGATTTTTGTCTGGCTCGGCCACTGGCTGTGGACGCGCTTCCACGACGATATCGCGGAGTTCAACAAGGCCCTGGCTAAGACTCAGCACGCCACGCTGTATGTCGTAGGCGCAATCATCATCGCCGTGTTGATCGTTGCCTGGCGCGTTTACCGCAAACGCATGCGCAATCGTATCAGTGCAAGCGCCTTGTGAGCGCAACGGGTTCTGTAAAAACCCCGTCAATAAGCCAGTCTTTTGCACATTTAACCAACATAAAACTTAAGCCAACCTTATATAGGTCGATGTTGGCACCCTTGGCTTACTCGACCTTATGAATATTCTGATCGTCGACGATGATGAGGGCTTTCGAGATTTGCTAAACGAAGCACTCGGAAACGACCCCTTGCTGGCGCTCACGCTGGCATCCAGTCCACATGAAGCATGGTGGTTATTGAGCGATCCGGCCAACCGTTTCGATCTCGCTATTATCGATATCAAGATGCGTGAGGCCACTGGGCTCGCGCTCCTAAAACGAATCCGCGAATGCCAGCGACAGCGACACTTGCCGGTGATCATGTGCAGCGGGACCAACGATCGCGAAACCATTCTCCACACCGGCCAGTTGGGCGCGAACTACTACCTCATCAAGCCATTTAAAATGGAAACGCTCCTCAACAAAGTACACGAGCTCGGCCTTCGTCGGCGCGCGCCGCTCATTCATCAAAACGGGAGCACATCCCCGGTCACCGCCGCGTAAAGCTCACGTTTTCCCAGATGAACCCGCCGAGGCGCGTTGCACTGCCCGCAAAAAAAACCGGGTCGTTTACGACCCGGTTTTTTTGCGCAACACGCGGTTGGCGGACTACCGCGAATCACTCTTCCTGCTGTAAACTCGCGACGACCGAGAAGTCCTCCAAGGTCGAGGTATCGCCCTTCACCTGGCTGCCAGCGGCGATATCCTTGAGGATCCGTCGCATGATTTTTCCGCTGCGCGTCTTCGGGAGGCTGGCCGCGAAGCGCACCTGATCGGGTTTGGCGAGCGAACCGATTTCTTTGCCGACATGGCTGCGCAGCGACTCCTTGAGTTCGTCGGAAGCTTCGTGCCCCGCTTTCAAGGTTACAAAAACCACGAGCGACTGGCCCTTGAGATCGTCGGGCTTGCCCACCGCCGCGGCTTCGGCGACCGCCGGGTGCGATACCAACGCACTCTCGACTTCCGCCGTGCCGATGCGGTGACCGGAGACATTCAACACGTCGTCGATGCGACCAACGATCCAGAAATAACCGTCTTTATCCTGACGCGCGCCATCGCCGGTGAAATACACTCCTAGAAACTCGCTGAAGTACGCCTGACGGAAACGCGCGTCGTCGTTCCAAAGCGTGCGTAACATCGACGGCCACGGCTTGGTGATGACGAGTTTTCCGCCGGTATTGCGCGGCACTTCCTTGCCGCGGTCATCGACGACCTTCGGCGCGATGCCGAAGAACGGCAGCGTAGCCGAACCGGGTTTCAGCGGCGTGACGCCTGGCAACGGCGTGATCGTGATCGCGCCCGTTTCCGTCTGCCACCACGTGTCAACGATGGGGCAACGCTTTTTGCCGATGCGCGTGTAGTACCACATCCACGCTTCCGGGTTGATCGGTTCGCCGACCGAACCGAGCAAGCGCAGCGAATCGAGGCGATGGCGCAGCACATAGTTGTCGCCCCAACGCATGAACGCGCGGATCGCCGTCGGCGCCGTGTAGAGAATCGTCAGACCGTGACGATCGATCATGCGCCAGAAACGATCCGGCTCCGGTTGGTTGGGCGCGCCTTCGTAGATGAAGACCGTCGCGCCATTGCTCAACAAACCGTACACCACATAACTGTGCCCCGTAATCCAGCCGATGTCGGCCGAGCAAAAATAACGATCCGTTTCCTTGAGATCGAAAACGTAGTGCGAGCTCAGTTTCGCACCGAGCAGATAACCGGCGCTCGTGTGCAACACGCCCTTCGGTTTTCCCGTGCTGCCGCTGGTATAGAGAATGAAAAGCGGATGCTCGGAATCGAAGGCTTTTGCCTTGTGATAATTCGGCGCGCCTTCCCACGCGTCGTGCCACCAAACATCGCGGCCGTCCTTCATCTCGATGGGATTTCCGCAACGCTTGAGCACGAGCACCGTCTGCACGCTCGGCGCGCCTTCGAGCGCTTTGTCCACATTCGGCTTGAGCTCGACGACTTTGCCGCGACGCCAGCCGCCGTCGGCGGTGACAACGAGCTTCGCTTTGCAATCGTTGATGCGATCCTTGAGCGCTTCAGGACTGAAGCCGCCGAAGACGACTGTATGCACCGCGCCAATACGCGCGCAGGCGAGCATCGCGATCATCGCCTCGGGCACCATCGGCATGTAGATCGCGACGCGATCGCCTTTGGTGAGGCCCATGTTTTCAAAAACGTGCGCGAGACGGCACACGTGGAAATGCAACTGACGATACGTCATCGTGCGCACATCGCCGGGCTCACCTTCGAAGATGATCGCGGCTTTGTTTTCGCGAGCCGTACCGAGGTGACGATCGAGACAGTTCTCGGCGACATTGAGGCGTCCGCCGACAAACCATTTCGTGTCCGGCATCTTTCCTTTGCAGACTGTCTTGAACGGCTTGCGCCAGACCAGATGTTCCTCGGCCTGCCGTTTCCAGAACTTGTCTGGGCTATTGACAGATTCTGCGTACAGCTTTTTGTAGGCCGTCAGACTTCCAAGGTTTGCTTGGCGTTGAAACTCGGCCGAAGGCCTGAAAACCCGACTTTCTCGGGATACTGAGGTAATCGTTTGGTCTGTCACGTGAGTGGCTGATTTTTGGGGTTCGAAGCAGTGCGCTTGTAACAAAAGCGTGGCCCTTATCCCGACCTGAGTTTTGCGCGTCAAGCCCCGGAAACGTTCCCAAATTTTGCTCTTACCATTCATGGACAATAAATCCCCCTCCGAGCCAGCGGCCGAAGCCGCCATTTCAGCGACCGCTTCGCCTGCGCCGGCTCCCGCCGTTCCCGATAATACAATCCGCGTCGAAGGTGTGCTCGATATCGACACGCAAAAAGGTGGAAACGGCCAGCTTCTCGATCTCACCCGCAACGGCAAACGGCGCCCCACCGATGTCTTTGTACCCAAAGAATTGATACGCCGCTTCAAGCTCCGCGCGGGCAGCCTCATCTCCGGCACCGCTTATCCCGCCGAAGGCAAATTTCCCAACCCGAAGATGAAGTTCATCGAGAAGGTGGACGGCCTCGAAATCGAAGAACGCCGCCACAAGCTCGACTTCAATTCGCTCACGACCGTTTCCCCCGATCAGCATCTCAAACTCGAATTGAAAGACGGTCGTCTCACGACACGCGCCGTCGATCTTTTCTGCCCCATCGGCAAAGGAACGCGCGGTTTGATCGTCGCTCCCCCGCGCACCGGCAAGACCACGCTCCTGCGCGACATGGCGCTCGGCGTTCTCGAAAATAATCCCGAGTGCCACGTGATGATTCTGCTCGTGGACGAGCGCCCCGAAGAAGTCACCGATTTCAAACGCAGCGTGCCCGCCGAGATCTGGGCGTCGTCCAACGACGAACAACTCGATAGCCACATCCGCATCGCCGATCTTTGCATCGAGCGCGCGAAACGCCTCGTCGAAACCGGCAAACACGTCGTGCTCTTCGTCGACTCCATCACCCGCCTCGCGCGCGCTCATAATTCTTCGCGCAACTCCGGCCGCACCGGTTCGGGCGGTCTCGATGTGCGTGCGTTGGAAAAACCGCGTCAGCTCTTCGCCGCCGCGCGCAATACCGAAGAAGCCGGCTCGCTCACCATTGTCGCCTCCGTGCTCGTCGAAACCGGCAGCCGCATGGACGACGTGATTTTCCAAGAGTTCAAAGGCACCGGCAACATGGAGCTCGTGCTCGATCGCAAGTGCGCCGAAATGCGCCTCTGGCCCGCGATCAACATCGCCGCCTCCGGCACACGCAAAGAAGAACTTCTCATCGAGGCGAAGAAACTCGAAGGCATCCATTTCTTCCGCCGCGCCCTCGTCCAACAAAAGATCGAGGAAGCAACCGACACGATGATCACGCGCCTCTCTAAGACCAAAACGAACGACGAATTCCTAAAACTAATCGCCCGTTAAGGCGCCGCGTATCTTTTTCGACGCCCGCAATTCCCGCTTGCCGGCGCCCTTTAAACTCTGAACAAATTCACCCTTTCCTACGCGTCAGCCGCGTGTTGGCGCAGTCGCCAGCCGAAGCCCGCAACCACACCTACATGCATAGTTTCTCCGAGCAATGTCTCGACATGGCCCGCGCCATCCTGGGCCACAACTTAGACGCGATCCAGCCCGACGGCACCCTTCTCTCCGCGCCGGGCGAGCAACCCCGCCCTGACGAACCTGGGCATGTCGCGTATGCCTTGGGCGAGTACTACCGAGCCACCGGCGAAACTACGCTCAAAGGTTACGACCTCATCGATCTCGCGGCCCGCTGCATCACCGCGCAGATGTTTACCGAGCCCGCCGCCGAAAACGGCCTCGCTTACGCTTCGCTCGGCCTCCTCTGCTACGGCCCGTCCAAAGAGCGCAACCCCGTCTGGGAACGCCTCGTCGAAGAAACCCGCCAGCGCATCGACAAGCAGCTGCTCCACCGCAGCGACTACGACAATCACTGGCAGGCTTTCAACATCGCCAAGGCTGTCGCGCGTTTCAGCTTCGGCCTCTCCAAGAAAGACGAAACCTCGCGCCTCATCGAGCGCCTGGTCGATCGCATCAGCCAGACCAGCTCCACCGGTTTCTTCGACGACTCCACCGAAGGCCTCGGCGGTAACTTCAATCTCTACGGCGTGATGAGCTTCGTGTTCATCCGCTCCGCCCTCCAACTCCACGCCAACAGCGGCGTTCGCGATCGCAAGCTCCCGACGCTCCGCACCTACGTGGAAAAATACATCAAGATGATGCCCGACCTCGTCCGCGCGGACGGTCTCGGTTGGGCGTTTGGCCGCGCCGCCGGCGCCTACGGCCAGATGCACTGCATCAGCCTCGTTCTCCAAGGTCTGCGTGATGGCTGGATCGCCGAGGATCAGAAACCGAAATACTTCGATCTGCTCCGCCGCCTCTTCGTGTTTTTCTACGAAACCTACCTCGACCAAGAGCACGGGTTCCTCGATCTGCGCGACTCCGAGCGCACCGCGTACAGCCAGCACACGACCCGCATGGCCAACTTCGACGCCGCGCGTTATCTATGCCAGTGGTCGCGTCTCGCCAAGACCGTGCAGATGCCTTCCGGCGTCGCCAAGCCAGAGCCCGCCAAAACCGTCGGCCGCTTCGTCATCTTCGATAAATCCAATCGCAAGGAACAGGGACTCTTCCTCTATCGCGACGCCGAGAGCGGCCTGCACGCGCAGATCCCGCTCATCAGCTCCGGCTCGACGCTCGTCGCCGACTCGCTGCCCTTCCCCCACTGCCCGGGCATCTTCGACTGGCCGAATAATATCTACGCGCCGATCATGCTCCCCGAGCTGACCTTCGGCGAAAACGTGACCATCCCTGCTTTCTACGGAAAGAACTGCGTCACCGGTCTCGGCCTCCGCAACAGCTTCTATTTCCGCTACGAACAGCCCGATCTCATCAACACCAAGGAAGAGATCGTCAAAGGCCTCGGCAGCGCGAAGGTCCAGTGGAACTTCGCCGGCAACAAGATCAGCGCCGAGTTCGCCTACACTGTGAAACAGCAAGTCACGTTGGACAAATTCCGCTTCATGCTTGCGATCGCCGCGCCACACTCGAAGTACCGCGTCGGCGGTTCGCTCGCCCTCGGCGCCGAAGGCCATCGCTGCACCGTGCAGAAGGACGACTTCCAGGCCACTTGGCAGGAAACCGAAGTGGTCAGCGAAGATCCGCTCTATCGCACCAATTACGGCAAGATCCACTATCTGCAGCACCTCGTGCGCGATCATCCGCTGATCATGCGTCCGGGCCAGACCTACCGTCTCGCCGTCAACTTCGAACCTGACGTCGTCCACGTCGAAGGCTGACCTGCGCTCCGGCGCAAAGTATCCGGCAACAGGTAACAAGTTCCACGAGGACGAGCCCCCACCGCGCTGTCTTCTTGGAACTGAAACTTGGCCCTTGGAACTTCTCTTCGTCACATGCTTAGCCGCCGCATCATTCCCTGCCTCGACGTCACCAATGGTCGCGTCGTCAAAGGCGTGAAATTCCAAGAGCTGCGCGACGCCGGCGATCCTGTTGAGTGCGCCAAAGCTTACGATGCGCAAGGCGCGGACGAACTCGTTTTTCTCGATATCACCGCGTCGAGCGACGGCCGTGGAATCATGCACGATGTTGTCGCGCGTACGGCTGAGCAGTGTTTCATGCCGCTCACCGTCGGCGGCGGTTTGCGCTCCGTCGATGACATTGAAGCGATGCTGAAAAGCGGCGCCGACAAAGTTTCGCTCAACACCGCCGCCATCAAAAATCCGCAGCTCATCGCGGATGCGTCGCGCCGATTCGGCAATCAATGCATCGTTGTCGCGATCGACGCCAAACGCGAACCCGACGGCAAATCGTGGCGCGTGTACACGCACGGCGGTCGCAACCCCACCGAACTCAACGCCGTCGATTGGGCCAAAAAAGCGGTCTCGCTCGGCGCAGGCGAAATCCTCCTCACATCGATGGATCGCGACGGCACGGGCGATGGTTATGACGTGCCGCTCACGCGCGCGATCAGCGACGCCGTGGAAGTGCCGGTCATCGCCAGCGGCGGCGCCGGCAAGATGGATCATTTCGCCGAAGTCCTCGACGAAGGCCGCGCCAGCGCCGTGCTCGCCGCGAGTCTTTTTCACTTCGGAACTTTCACCGTTCCTCAGGTGAAAGACTTCCTCGCCAGCCGCCAGATTCCCATTCGTCGCTGACCCGCCGGCACCGTTTCCCCCGCATCGCGGTCGCATCGCACACAAGGCGTGTTTTTGCGTAAACCGCGCGTTTTTTTTGCGTGCGGCCCTTGACGACACACGCCCACGCGTAACTCCCTATCGACAAGTTTTCATCGCCTCGCCAACGTGGCCCGCGTGGAAAAGGATAGTCCCCAGCCCGATGCGTCGCCCGCGTGGTTTCAGCCCACGCGCTGGAGCGTCGTGCTGGCCTCCGCCCGTTCGCAGACGCCCGGCGCGAAAAACGCGCTCGCGGAACTCTGCAAAACCTACTGGCAACCGCTCTACTCGTTCGCGCGCCGCCGCGGTCACGATCATCACCGCGCGCAGGATATGATTCAGGGATTTTTCCTGAGCCTCATCGAAAGCAAATCGCTCTCGCGCGTGGATCCGCACAAAGGAAAATTCCGCAGCTATCTCCTCGCTTCGCTTCAAAACCACATGGCGAGCGAACACACGCGCGACAACGCGCAGAAACGCGGCGGCGGCATGACATTCGTCTCGCTCGACGATGATTCGTCCGAAGAACGCTTCAAAGCGAGCACGCCCGACTCCTCACAGCTTTCTGCCGAAACCGTCTTCGAACGCGAATGGGCGATCGCCGCCATCGAAGCCGCGATCAGCCGGCTCGAGGAAGAATTCGTCAAACGCGGCAAACGTCACGTTTTCCAAGCCCTCAAGCCTTACCTGCTCGGCGACCAACCGCCCGGCGCGTACGACAAAACCGCTGCCGAGCTGGGCCTTTCCGCGGGTGCGATTCGCACCGGCGTTCATCGCTTGCGTCATGATTTCCGGCTGCACTTGCGCCGCGAAATCGCCAAGACCGTCGACACGCCCGATCAGATCGACGAGGAGATGCGCCATCTGCGCGCGACATTGGGCAACGCACGTTAACGTTTCCCCTGCATTCTTCGCCCGGAGCCGCACCCCATGCTTCCCCGCCCCGACGAGACGCCACAACGTCTCCACGCGATGAATACGCCGCCGGCTGATGCCGCGCCCGAACGCACCTGCCCGCGCTGCGGTCTCATGTTTCGTTCGGAAAAACTCGATGGGCTTTGTCCGTCCTGTCTGATGAACGCGCTCTTCGCGTCCACTGAGCCGACCGAGAACCGCGCTTTCTGGGAGGAAGAACCTGCGGCGCCCGCCGCGGAAACCGCTTCGACGCAGCCGGCGGAGTCACGCCGTTTTTCTCACTTTGAATTATTCGAAGAACTCGGGAGAGGCGGCATGGGGGTCGTTTATCGCGCCTGCGATTTGGGCACAGGTCGCATCGTCGCGCTCAAAGTCCTGCAAGCGCATCACCTTTCCGTTCCCGATCTCGTGCAGCGCTTCCGCGCCGAAGTACGCGCCGTCACCAGTCTCGACCATCCGCACGTTTTGCCGGTGCACGAGGTCGGCGAGCACGACGGCATTCCGTTCTTCAGCATGAAGCTGACGACCGGCGGTTCGCTCGCGCAGCGCATCGGAGATTTTCTCGGCAAACCCACCAAGATCGCGCAGCTGCTCACCAAGATCGCGCGCGGCGTCGCACACGCGCACGAGCGCTGCATCCTTCATCGCGATCTTAAACCCGGAAACATCCTCCTCGATGCCGCGGGCGAACCGTATGTGTGCGACTTCGGTCTCGCGAAATGGATCGAAGACGATCGCCACCTCACCGTCACCAACGCCGTCCTCGGCACACCGCACTACATCGCGCCCGAACAAGCGAACGGACAAAAAGGCCTCAGCACCGCAGTCGATATCTACAGCCTCGGCGCGATCCTCTACGAACTGCTCACAGGCCGTCCTCCCTTCGTCGGTCAATCCATCATCGAGACGCTTCGCCTCGCCTCGCAAAACACCCCCGAGCGCCCTTCTTCCCTCGCGCGCAATGTTCCGCGCGATCTCGAAACGATCTGCCTCAAGTGCCTCGAGCGCGAGCCGTCCGCACGTTATCCCACCGCCGCCGCGCTCGCCGACGATCTCGACAACTGGCTTCAAGGAAAACCGATCTTCGCGCGTCCCGTCGGCGCCGCCGAACAACTTTGGCGCTGGGCGCGTCGCAATCCGTTGCCCGCGTCGCTGATCGCCTCCATCGCACTGTTGCTCGCGATCACTGCCGTCGGAGCGACCATCGCCGCGTTCCGCATCGAAGCCGCGCGCGGCCTGGCCGTTTCCGAACAAAAGAAAGCCACGGAGCGCCTGCACGAATCGCTGCTCGCCCAGGCCAACGTCTCGCTGCTCACCGGTCAGGCCGGACAACGTGTTAAAACCCTCGAGGCGCTTCGCGAAGCGGCCGCCATCGAACCATCGCTCGAGGTCCGCAACCTCGCCATCCAAGCGCTCGCGCTGAGCGATCTCGAGGTGGACAAACGTTCATGGTCCATCGGCCCGAACAGTCGTCCGTCGCGCGCCTTCGATTCCTCGCTCACACATATCGCCGAAGAAGCGGAGAAAGGTGTGCTGCGCGTCCTGCATCTCGACGACAATCGCGAGATCGCGCGCCTCGTCGATGAAGCGCGCATGCAAGTGCCACTCGAGCGCATCGTGTTTTCTCCCGACGATCAAACGGTCGCCGCGCGTCATCAGGACGGCACCATCAATGTGTGGAACATCGCGACCGAAACGCGCCGCTTCCATCTCACCGCCGCACGCATTCCCAAAGCGCCTTGGTACGCGACAAACTTCGTTTTCAGCCCTGACGGAAAACACCTCGCCATCGCCGCGCCGCAGGGCGGCATCGCGATCCACGATGCGCAATCGGGCCGCGAACTTGCACGTCTTCCCGGTGCGGCCGTCTATCGCGCGCTCGCCTTTTCGCCCGATGGCAACCAGCTCGCCGCCACCGGCTACGAGCAGCCTTTGCTGGAAATCTGGGATGTTTCTGCGCGCTCGCTTCGCCGGCGTCTCGATATTCCCGCCACCGCTTATTCAATCGCGTGGAATGACCGCGGAGACGAGCTCGCCGCCGGCTCTTTTGACTACAGTATTTATCTTTTCAATACACGCACCGGCGACGTGCGCGCGGTGTTTTCGGGGCACCGACAGGAAGTCACGCAGGTGCTTTTCACCCCCGCTGGCGATCAACTAATTTCGACCAGTCTCGATATGACCATTCGCCTGTGGTCGCTGAGTGCGCTCACACAGGAAGTGGTTTTAAAAGGCTACGGCAGCGAACCTGCGCTGCGCTTCGCGCCTGACGGCCGCTCACTCGCGGCGACGTCCGCGAGCCGCTCCGCGTACCGACTGCACCTTCACAATGCCAACGACGTCTGCCGTACACTCGTCAACGGCCGCGCGATCGGTCGCGCCACGCTCGTCGGCGGACTCGCGCTTTCAGACGACGGCCAGCGCGCCGCCACCACGACCTTCGAAGGACTCGATGTCTGGAATCTTTCCGAGGGACGACATCTCGGATGGTTTCCCGTCGATCCCGACGCCGAAAAATCCGTCCGCTTCCGCGGCGATTCGCTGCTCATCGGTTCACGCGTGTCGGGACTTTCTGAATACACGCTTACCTCGCGCGACGATTCGCTCTCGCTTGCGCATTCGCGCACGTGGGACGCCGCGAAGGGTTTTATTTTCAGCAATACGCAAACCGGCCATCCCGATTGGATAGAACTCACCTCGCCCGCACTCGGAATCGCGCGCATCTTCGACCTGCAGCAAGGCCGCGACGTTTTTAGGCTCACCGATCTGAGAGAAGTCTGGGACCTCTCGATTTCTCCTGATCGGAAAACCGTGGCAGTGAGCTTTTCGGCGCAAGCCGCGCCCGACAAAGGCCGCACGCAAATCCGTTCGCTCGAAACGGGCGAACTCATCGCCACTTTGCCCGGCGGACAATTCGGCACCGCGCGTTTCGCGCATGATGGGAAGCGGCTCAAACTCTTCGGTCGCGGCGAGGTGTCTCATCTTTTCAACGCAAGCGATTGGTCGCCGGATAAACATTTCGTCTGCGAAGGTCATTTCCCTGTTTTTGATCCTCACCAACGTTGGATTGCTACCACCAGCGGCGAAACCATTCACCTGTGGTCGCTCGACGGAAAACGCATGGGCGCCCTGCAATCGCCGCTCATTTCCGCACGCAACGCGCGACTCGCCTGCACCGCCGACGGCAACCGCATCGTCGCGCACAGCACCGACAATGTCGTGCTCGTGTGGAATCTTCGCTCACTTTCCGAACAACTCGCCGTAATATCTCCAGCTTTAAGCGGATTACTCCCATGAACTTTCACGGGTTTGGCTGTGTCCGCCGGTCGCGCGGCCAGACCTTCTTCAACTGACCGGCACACACACATACTGTCATGCCAGAAGATCTGCCTGAATATCCGCCACAGTTCGCGTCGAGCGACCTGGCTGGCTTGCTTGGTCAAATCAATGACTTCGCCGGCGTTCCTCCGCCTCCTCCTCCGCCTCCTGGTGTCAGCGCCAAAAGCGCAACCGCCAAGGCGTCTCTCACTGACAAGACCCTGGCTCAACTCTCTGAAGAGTTCGCGATTCCGGTTTCGATCGTCGGCAGCAAAGCCCAACGCGGCCCCTATCTGCCCGGCATGAAAAATCTGCTCATCGGCGTGACCTTCCTGCGTCTCTCCGAGCAAATCGTGACACCGAAGCACAAAGCCGCCGCGCAAAAACTCGCTTACGATCTCATCGAAAGCGGCAACGCGCAGGTCGCCGAAACCGTCGCAAATCTCCGCGGCGGTTCTCGCAAGAGCTCGGCCTGACGCCTCATCAGGCGCACACCTTCAAACCGATGGCTCACCGCCATCGGTTTTTTGTCGCACGATTTTCTCAAGGAGATCGATTCGCGCGCTTACAGCGAGTCTTCGTAGAACTGCTCGTAAGCCTGTGCGGCCTTTTGCCAGCTGTGGTCCTCCGCCATGCCGCGCTGCTGCACGGCCGTGTAAGCGGACTTGTCGGCAAAAAGTTTGAGCGCACGCACGAGTCCTTCGCCAAGCCCGGCGGACGTCGGCGGAAACACGATGCCCGTTCCGCTGTTCGGATGTTCCGCGATGTCGCGCACCGTATCGGCGAGTCCACCCACGCGACTCACGAGCGGCACCGTGCCGTACGCGAGCGAATACATTTGGTTCAACCCGCACGGCTCGAAGAGCGACGGCATCACAAAAAAGTCGCTGCCCGCTTCGACGAGATGGCTGAGCGATTCGTCGAGTTTCGCCGCGACAGCGACACGCCCCGGCTGCGCCGCCGCGAGTTCGGCCACGCCCGCTTCGAGACGTTTGTCGCCCGCACCGAGAATGATCAAACGACAATCGTTGTTCTGGAAAAACGACGCATTCGCGAGCAGGAGCTGCACGCCTTTCTGCTCGGTCAAACGACACACCATTCCGAAGACCGGCACGTCCTTTGTCGCCGGCGGCAAACCAACCGCCTTCAACAATTGCGCGCGGCACTCCGCTTTGCCTGCCATGTTTTCACGCGAATAACGCACCGGCAAATACGCATCGGTCGCCGGATTCCAAACCGCCGTGTCGATGCCGTTGAGCAGTCCCGCGATGTCGTCCGTACGCGTCGCGACCACACCATCGAGGCCAAAACCAAACTCCGGCGTCTGGATTTCCTGCGCATAACGCGGGCTCACGGTCGTCACCCGATCGGCGAAGAGAATGCCGCCTTTCATGAAGCTCATCTGTCCGTAGTACTCGAGACCGTCGATGCCCGTGAGTTCGTCCGGCAGATTCGTGCGATAAAACGAGCGCATGGGAAACACGCCTTGGAAGGCGATGTTGTGGATCGTGAACACCGTCTTGTGCGTGAGCGTCACGCCATGGCGGCGCTCCGCGAAGCGTAGCAGGATCGGCGTCAACGCCGCCTGCCAATCGTGCGCGTGAACGATATCCGCGTGGATGTCCGTGAGGCGCAGCGTTTCGACGACGCCTTTGCAGAAAAAGATATAGCGGTGATGATTGTCGTCGAAGTCGCGTTCGCCGTTTCCGTACAGGCCGCGCCGATCGTAGAACTCCTCGCGGCAGATGAGGTAGATCTTCAGATTCGGCCGCGGCGAAAACACGCGCACTTCACCGTTCATGTAGGCGTGACCGAGCTCGATACGCAGCGGCATCACACGCGTCGCCTTTTGCGCGTCGGGATGATCAAACACCGCGCGATACCCAGGGATAAAGACCGAGACCTCGTGCCCATGATCGGCCAATGTCGCGCAAAGCGAACCGACCGCATCGGCGAGACCGCCAGTTTTGACGTAGGGGAACAGCTCACTGGCCACGTGAACGATCTTCATGCGCACAAGGCTAGGCGACGGTTTCGTCGCATTCCAACCTCAAACCTTGCATGCGAGCGTGTTGCGTTGTGGTCGCCGGCCCTCATCGTGCCCGCATATGAAATTTCGCGAAGCGCTCCTGAGCCTCCTCGCCAGCCCCGATTACCGCCCCACCGACGAAGCCGGACTGCTCAAGCGACTCGGTCTCCAGAAAAAAGATCGCAAGGTGCTTTCCCACGAGGTGCGTCTCCTTCTCGCACAAGGTCGTCTCCAGCGCGTGCGCGGCGACCAACTGGCGCTCGCATCGTCGTTATCGCCTCGCGCCAGCGATACTACACGCGGTCGCATTCAATTTCGTCAGGGCGGATCGGCGCTTTTCTTTCCTGACAGCGAGACCGGCGTATCCGTTGATCCGATACAGATCGCCGCAGACGATACCGGCGTCGCGCTTCACGGCGATCGCGTGGAGATCGCTGTTCATGCCGGCGTGCAACGCCGTCGCGATGGTCGCGGCACCGAGCAAACGGGGCGCGTCGTTCGCATCATCGAGCGAGCTCGCGATGAAATCGTCGGACACCTCCAAAAGATTCGCAGCACTTACTACGTCACACCCGATGATCCGCGTCTCATCCACGACATCTACGTGCCCGATCCCGCCACAACTAAGCTAAAACCGCTCCCCGTGCCGGGCGACAAGGTTGTGGTCAAACTGCACGAGTGGAAACAGCGCGGTCAAAAGCTCGAAGGCGAAATCATCGAGCGACTCGGAAAAACCTTCGAGCCGCGCGCCGAGCTAGCCGGCATTTATCGCAAATTTAATCTCGAGACACACTTCCCCGCCGAGGTTGAACGCGAGGTCGCAGCCATCCCGTCGTCAGTGCAGCCCAAGGAGCTCGTCGGTCGTATCGATTATCGGGATACACCGACTTTCACCATCGATCCGGACGATGCGAAGGATTTCGACGACGCGCTCTCGATCGAAATGCTCGAGGGATACTCTGTTCGCGTCGGCATTCATATCGCCGACGTCAGCGCCTACGTGAAGCCCGGCACCGCGCTGGATCGCGAAGCGCAGAAGCGCGGCAACTCCACCTATCTCGTCGGCACCGTCGTACCGATGTTGCCCGAAAAACTATCCAACGGGCTCTGCTCGCTCGTCGAGGGCGAGGATCGTTTGTGCAAAGCGGTTTTCCTCACGTTCGATAAAAAGAACCGCCTCAAAGAAACCGAGTTCGGCAACACCGTCATTCGTTCGCGAAAGCGACTCACCTACAAGCAGGCCTACGCGTTTCTTTTTGAAGACGACATCGCTCGCATTCGCGCGCTGCCGCTTCCTCCCAAACATCAAACCGGCTCCACGGGTCGCGCGCTCAATTCGTTGACCGACGCAGAACTCACCGACCTGCAAACCTGGGTTCGCCGGCTCTGGCGCATCGCGTCACGTCTTCGCTCCGATCGCATGGCGAATGGCTCGCTCGATCTCGATATGCCCGAGACGAAAGTTTTCGTGGATGCCGAGGGCTACGCCGATCGTCTCGAAAAAATCGAGCACGACGAAAGTCATCAGCTCATCGAGGAGTTCATGCTCGCGGCCAACGAAGCCGTCGCGCGCGTCACGCGGCAGCACAAACTGCCTTCGCTCTATCGTGTGCACGACGAACCTGATCCGGAAAAACTCGATGAGCTTCGTCAGCTGCTCGCGACTTTCCACATCGAGACGGGCGATCTCTCCGAGCGCGACGAAATCGTGCGACTGCTCCGCACGCTCGAAAATCATCCTCAGGGTTACACATTACGAACCCAGCTTCTGCGCAGTCTCAAGAAAGCCTGTTATCGCGCGTCGCCCGACGGCCACTACGGCCTCGCGAAAAAGGACTACACGCACTTCACCTCGCCCATTCGCCGCTACAGCGATCTCGTGGTGCACCGCGTGTTCGATCATTATCTGGCGAAACACGCCGGTCATCGCACCGCTGCGGGTTCGCGTCCTGCGCTCACGTTGCCGCAGATGGAGTCCATCGGCGAACATCTCAGCCTCACGGAAATCAACAGCACCGAAGCCGAGCGCGAGAGCGTGAAGATCAAATTGCTCGAGTTCTTCGAACGCGAACTCACGCGCGAACCGAAAACGCGTTTCGATGCCGTCATCACCGATGTCCGCAGCACCGGACTTTTTGTCGAACTTTCCGAGTCGATGACCTTCGGTTTCATCCCCGCGCACACACTCGACGACGATCACTATTCGCTCAGTCACGACGGCAACGCACTCGTCGGTCGCCGCAACAAACGTCGCCTCGCGTTAAGCGCGCACATCCCGGTCGTGGTCGAAAAAGTGGATCGCTTCAAGCGCCTCATCGATTTCCGCCTCGCGCCGGAAACGCCTGCGCACGCGAACAGAAACCGTCGCGCTGCCCGCCATCGTTGATGCTGCAAAAGCTATCGCGCACTTTGCGCTCAGCGAGCTTTGTGTCCATCATCCCCTCTCCACTATGAAGCACTACGAGTTCTCAAAAATCTTCCGCTCGATCTACGACAAAGCTGTCGATCTCTACGCCCGCGGTCAGCGCGGCGCCGATACGTTCTTCAATGCCGACGAGATTCGTTTTCTCTCTGCCAACGGTCTCACCGCGCAGCATCTCTACGATTACGCCGAAGATCACAACAACTACGAAGGCCAACCTGGCTTCGAGATCGCGCTCGGGATCGAACTCGTGCGGCGCGATTACTTCCTGAACGTCCAACAAAGCACAGCGTCCACCGCCGTGCTCGACGAAGCATCGCTGCCGGCAAAAACCGACGCGATCCGCAACATCGAGTGGCTGCCGCGCATCATCCCCAAAGCGAAAGCCAAACTCCGCGGCGAACTTCCGACGTCGCTCATGTACTGCTGCGGTGGCGATCGTCGTTTCTTCAAAGAGCACGACATCCTGCCCGCGGAATTTCTTTCGCTCGTCTGGCGTCACATCGACAACGACGACGCGATCGTGGACTGGGTCGTGCGTCGCAGCGCGGCGGCGAAATGCTGAGTACGCGCTTCGTCCGCTGCATTTCAGAGCCGTCGCTTCTCGCGGCGGCTTTTTTATTTGATGCGCTCGGGACGAATCGGCGTGCGCGAATGCGTGCCGTAGAGTCGATCTTGGCAATCCGGGCACATGCCGTGCGTGAACTCGATCGACGCGTGCGCCGCGATGTAGTCTTCGAGTTTTGTCCAATCGCCATCGGTCTCGTTGACCTTTCGGCAACCGGCACAGATCGGGAGCATGCCGTGCAGTTCGCGCAAAGCCGCATCGGCCACTTCGCGCGAGGGCTGCAGCGTCGCGCGATCCGTTTCCAAGTGATGACGACTCAGCGCGAGCTCGATCGTCACAAACAATTGCTCGGGGCGATAGGGTTTGAGCACGTAACCGTAGGGTTCGACTTCCTTGGCGCGCCGGAGCACGGCAGGATCAAAATGCGAGGTGAGAAACACCACCGGGCAACCCGTTTCCAAGCGAATGCGTCGCGCGGCCTCCGCGCCGTCGATGGAACCATTCAGGCCGATATCCATCAGCACCAGATCCGGTTTGCGCCCGAGGGTTTCGCTCACGGCATCGTCGCCCGATGCAAAAACGCCCGCGATCTCATAGCCGAAACGTTGAAGCGTTTTTTCAATGACACCGGCCGATGCGGGATCGTCTTCAACGACGAGAATGCGGGACCTGGTAGCGTTGGTCATTTTCCGCAGGAGAGATGGGGTTCCGGCCGCTGCATCGCGATGATGGTCGATAGTTAAGAGAGCTTCCGTCGTGCTCGTCGAGTTTCTCCTTGGGGTGGCGCGATCGGCCGGTTCGCAGATCGTGAAGATGTGGCGTATCGCCGGTTTTGCGACGATACGCCAGCGGGAGAAAACTTAAAGCGCGCGGAAAACGACGGCGGCGTTTTGTCCGCCGAAACCGAGATTGTTGCTCAAGACGGTCTTCACGTTGGCCTGGCGTTTGGTGTTCGGCACGTAGTCCAAGTCGCACTCGGGATCGGGCGTGGTGAGGTTGATCGTCGGCGCGATTTCGCCGCTCTGGATCGTCTTCACGGCGATCACCGATTCGATACCGCCGGCGGCGCCGAGCAAGTGACCGGTCATGGACTTCGTGGAGCTGATCGCGACTTTGCGGGCGTGTTCACCGAAGACCTTCTTGATGGCGAGCGTTTCGAACTTGTCGTTGTACGGCGTGGACGTGCCGTGCGCGTTGATATAGTCGACCGACTCGGGGGCGATCTTCGAGGCGTTGAGCGCCCGCTGCATCGCCATCGAGAGACCTTTGCCCTCGGGGTCGGGCTGCGTGATGTGAAACGCGTCGCAGGTCGCCGCGTAGCCGGTGAGTTCGCAGTAGATGCGAGCACCGCGCTTCTGCGCGTGTTCGAGCGATTCGAGAACGAGAATGCCCGCCCCTTCGCCCATCACGAAACCATCGCGACCTTGGTCGAACGGACGGCTGGCGTGCTTCGGATCGTCGTTGCGCGTGCTCATCGCTTTCATCGAGCAGAAGCTGGCGTAAGCGAAGGGCGTGATGGCGGCCTCGGCGCCACCGGCGATCATCACATCGGCGTCGCCGCGGCGGATCATGTGCATGGCTTCGCCGATCGCGTGCGTGGCGGTCGCGCAAGCGGAGACCACGCCGAAGTTGGGGCCGCGCGCACCGATCTCGATCGCGAAAAGACCCGAACACATGTTGACGATCAGCGACGGGATCGTGAACGGAGAAACTTTGCGCGGCCCCCCTTCGTATAATTTGCGGAGCTGCGTCTCGTAGGTGAGCATGCCGCCGATGCCGGAGCCGATCAAAACGCCGACGCGATCGGCGTCTTCCGCGGCCATGTCGATGCCTGCATCCTTGAAAGCCTGCTTGGCGGCGACGAAACCGAAGTGCGTGTAGCGGTCGTTGCGACGCGCTTCCTTCGGATCCATGTGTTCCTCGACATTCCAGTCGCGAACTTCCGCGCCGATCTGGCATGCGTAGTTGGTCGGATCGAACAGCGAGACGCGATCGATGCCGCACTGACCGGCGAGCAGGTTGTTCCAAAAAGTGTCCACATCATGACCGAGCGAAGCGACGACGCCGAGGCCGGTTACGACGACACGTTGGGAGGCAGGCAGGTGGGATTCCATGAAGACCTGAAAATTAGACAGGATTAAATGCGGGAGCGAAGTGTAGAATTGTTTTTTTCGGTGCGAGGAAAACGCGCCGCGCCGGAGCGCAGAACGCTCTCAGCGAAAAACAAAAAGGCGTTCTACCGAGGGTCTGGAGAGACCTGGTAGAACGCCGAAAATCAATCGAGGCTCAAGCGGCGCCGGCCTTGCCCTTGATGTAGTCCACCACCTGGCCGACGGTCTGGAGCTTCTCGGCATCGGACTCAGGGATCTCGCCCTTGATCTCGTCCTTGAATTCTTCTTCGAACGCCATGATCAGCTCGACGGTGTCGAGGGAGTCTGCGCCCAGATCATCGAGGAAGGAAGCCTGCGGCGTGATCTGTTCCTCGTTAACGTTAAGCTGGTTAACGATGATCTCTTTGACGCGTTGTTCGATGGTTTTTTGGTCTGCCATAAGGGTTGTGTGCGAAGGTTGAAAAGGGGTCACATCGACATACCGCCGTCAACGGCAAAAACTTGGCCGGTGATATAGCCCGCTTCCTCGCTGCAGAGGAAGGCGACGGCGTTGGCGATGTCGGTCGGGTCGCCGAAACGTTGCATGGGGATGGTTGCTTGCGCGCCTTTCTGCACTTCCTCGCTGAGGACCGCGGTCATATCGGTTTTGATGAACCCAGGAGCGACCACATTGGCCGTCACGCTCCGTTTCGCAAATTCGCGCGCGATTGATTTGGTCATCGCGATCATGCCGCCTTTAGCCGCGGCGTAGTTCGCCTGGCCGGCGTTGCCCATGATGCCGACGACCGAAGCGATGTTGACGATGCGTCCGTAGCGGGCGCGGCACATCGGCCAGCCGATGGCCTTCGTCCAGTGAAACGCGCTGGTGAGATTGGTCTGGATAACCGCGTTCCAATCCTCGTCCGTCATGCGGGCAATCAAGCCGTCGCGGGTGATGCCGGCGTTGTTCACGAGGATGTCGATCTTGCCGTATTCCGCGAGGAGGGCTTCGGACGCTTTCGCAATGGCGGCGCCGTCAGCGACGTCGACCGGCACGGCCTTGGCTTTGCCGCCGGCGGCGACGATGGCCGCGGCGACCGCGCCGCAACTGTCGGGCGATTTCGATACGCAGATGACATTTACGCCCTGCTTCGCGAGCAATTCAGCAATGGCTTTGCCGATGCCGCGGCCGGCGCCGGTGACGAGGGCGGTACGATTATTGAAGGTCATGTCGGAAGAAAAATCCCAAACGCCAAAACTCCAAAAGCCAAAGGGCTCAGCGAACTGCTAGTTACTGCCGGTGTTCAGAGTCTGGGATTTTTTGGATTCTTTGTTTTGGAAATCGGAGATTTTCTGAATCGTAAACGGCTCAGTACACATCGCGCTGGTAGCGCTTGTCCTTCTTCATCTGCTTCACGTACTCGGTCGCAGCTTCCGGCGTGAGACCGCCATGTTGAGCGATGATCTCGTGAAGAGCGACATCGACGTCCTTGGCCATGCGCTTGGCATCGCCGCAGACAAAGAAGTAGCCGCCGTTGTTAATCCACGCCCAGAGCTCGGCGCCGTTTTCGCGCATCTTGTCTTGGACGTAAACTTTCGTGGCTTGATCGCGCGACCACGCGAGGTCGAGGCGGTGCACTTGGCCCTTCGCGACGTAGTCATTCCACTCCTCTTCGTAGAGGAAGTCGGTCGCATGTTTCTGGTCGCCGAAGAACACCCAGTTGCGACCGGTCGCGCCGGAGGCGATGCGATCCTGGACAAACGCGCGGAACGGCGCGATGCCCGTGCCCGGTCCGACCATGATGGCGTCCTTGGTGCCGTCGGCCGGAGGTCCGAAGTGCGAGTCCGACACAAACACCGGCACGCTGGGCGTGTTCAAGGCCACGCGATCCGCGAGGTACGTCGAGCAAACGCCGACGCGATCGCGACCCGTCATGTGATAACGCACGATGGCGACGGTGAGATGGATCTCGTTGGGGAAAACCTTCGAGGACGACGCGATCGAGTAGAGACGCGGCATCAGTTTGCGCAGATGATCGACAAACTCCTGCGGCGTGAGCTTCGCGCTCGGATATTCGATCAACAGGTCGATGAACTCGCGCTCTTCGAGGTAAACGGCGACACGCTCCTTCGCTTCGGGAGCAAGCCATTCGGCGAGGCGCGCCTTGTCGCTGGCGTCGGTGGCTTTCGCGGCGAGCGTCTCGAGAATCTTACGCGTGGGCTTCGCGAGCGAGAGACGCGTCATCAGCGCGTCATGCAGCTTGATCGGCGTCGCGAGCTTGAGCATCGCCGGCGAAACCAATTCTTCGCCAGTCGCGCCGAGGCGCTCGATGATCTCCGCGACTTCCGCCGGGCGATTGGTGGGAAACACGCCGAGCGAGTCGCCCGCTTTGTAGCTGAGGCCGCTGCCATCGATGTTCACCACGAAGTGACGCGTTTCTTTTGCCGAACCCGGCTTGTTCAGCAGGCGGTTCTCGGTGATTTTCGCCGGGAACGGATTGTCTTTATTAAAGGCGGAAGCGGCTGCGGGTGCGGACATAAAAGCGTGCGTTTTGGGCCAGCCTCCCCGGGCGCGCAAGACTTACTTTCTTCGAGGCCACAGAGCTTGCTTCACCTCGAAAATTCCCGCCAACTGCCCTGCCCATGAGCGACACCGAGCCGATCCGATTGCAAAAATTTCTCGCCGACTCCGGGCTGTGCTCCCGCCGAAACGCCGAACTCCTGATCAAGGAGGGCGAGGTCTGGGTAAACTCCAAACCCGCCACGCTCGGCCAAAAAATCGTCCCCGGCGTGGACAAGGTCACCGTCAGCGGCAAGCCCGTGCGCGCCGCCGCTCAGCCCAAAATCACGCTCGCGATGCACAAGCCGCGCGGCCTCGTCTGCTCCAACGACGATCCGCACAACGCCGACACCGTCTTCACGGTGCTTCCGCGCATTTTTGCCAAGTACCGTTTCTTCTGCGCCGGTCGTCTCGACAAAGACAGCGAAGGCCTCGTGATCCTCACGACCGACGGCGATCTCGCAAACCGCTTGATGCATCCGAGCAACACCGTGGTTAAATATTACCAGGTGACGCTCGAGACGCCCTTCCCCGCTTCGCGCAAAAAACAACTTCTCAACGGCGTCACCGTCGAAGGCGAACATCTCAAGGTCGAGCGCGTCACGCTCGTCGGCCCCAGTCGCGCCAATGCTTCCACACGTCTCGATGTGCAGATGCATCACGGCAAAAAACGTGAGATCCGCCAGCTCTTCCTCGCGCTCGGTTTTCACGTCAAACGCCTCAAACGCTACCAGATCGGCGCTCTCCCGCTGAAAGGAATTCCTTTGCGGGCCGTAAAACCACTTTCTACGAAAGAAATCGCGCAACTGTTCAAAACGCCGCGCATCGCCGGCGCTTCTGCTCATTCAACCGATGCTCTCCATGATGATTAACCTGCGTCTCGCTCTCGCCCTCTGCGTCGCTTCGCCGCTCGTCGCCGCGCCGCTCACCAAGCCCACCGCCGTCCACACCCGGCCCGACGTCTCTTCGCCGGCTGTCACGGTTTTCTCCGCCGGCACCGAGCCCACTCCGGCCACCGGCGACACGCTTCCTGTTCCCGCAGGCTGGCTCGCCGTCGAGCTCAAGGGCCCGCATCAGGTTTATCTCCACGGCCGCGATCTCACCAAGAATCTCGATGTGAAACCCGGCGCCGAGTTTCGCACGCAGCCGAAAGCCGACGCGCCCGTACTCACGGCGTTCGAACCCGGCGACAACGCCACCATCACCGGCCTCAGCGGTCGCTGGACTCAGTTCAAGTTGGAGAAAACCGTCGTCGGCTATATCCAAATTTCGGATACAGCCTCCGCGGCGCCCGCTCCCGCAGCTCCGCAAGCCGTCGAGTCTGCCGCCGCGCCCGCGACGCCCTCCGTCGAAACCGCCCGCCCCGCTCCCCGCGCCGTCGGCGATGAAAGCGCCGCCTCGCTCCCGCGTTTGTTCAAAGGCCAACTCGTTCCTTCGCGCCGCGGCCTCATCGGTGGACGCCGTCCCTACGATTTTCAGCTCAATGACGATGCCGGCGAGCGCTACGCCTACCTCGACACCAGCCGCCTCCTGCTCACCGAGCAAATCGACAAATACGTCGATCGCACCGTCGTCGTTTACGGCACCGCGCGTCCTGTGCCCAACACGAAGGACATCGTGATCGTCGTCGAGAGCCTGCAGCTTCAATAATCACCCTCGCCCGCGGCAGCTCGCACCGTTGCGAAAACATTTTCGCGGGTGCCGCTTCCCCGGGCGCTCTTTTTCCCGCCATGGAATTAATCGACGGAAACAAAATCGCCGCGGACATCATCGCCGAACTCAAAACCGAAGTCGCCGCCATCAACGGCCGTAAACCTTGCATCGCGTTGGTGCGCGTGGGCGACGATCCCGCCTCGGTTTCTTACGTCACCAAGAAAGAGAAAACGTCCGCCGAGATCGGCATCGAGAGCCGCGTCATTCTTCCGCCGGTCACCATTTCGCAGGACGAACTTTTTACGCTGATCGATAAGCTCAACGCCGATCCCGCCGTGGACGGCATCCTCGTCCAATCGCCATTGCCCAAGCACATCGACGAAGTCGCTGTTTTCCGCCGCGTCGCGCCGGAGAAAGACGTCGATGGTTTCAACACCCTCAACCTCGGCAAAGTCGCGCAGGAAGACGAAACCGGTTTCGTCGCGTGCACGCCCGCCGGCATCATGGAGCTGCTCGCGCGCAGCGGCACTGATTTGAAAGGCAAACACGTGGTCGTCCTCGGCCGCAGCCTCATCGTCGGAAAACCCGTCGCGCTGCTCGCCCTCCAGAAGAAAGCCGGCGCCAACGGCACCGTCACGATCTGCCACTCCGCCACCGCCAACCTCCCCGCGATCACACGTCAGGCCGATGTGCTCATCGCCGCGATCGGTCGCGCGGAGTTTGTGACGGCCGGCATGGTGAAACCCGGCGCGGTCATCATCGATGTCGGTATCAATCGCATTCCAGATTCGTCCAAAAAATCCGGCTTCCGCCTCGTCGGCGACGTGCAGTTCTCCACGGTTTCGCCGCTCGCCGCCAAGATCACGCCCGTCCCCGGCGGCGTCGGTCCCATGACGGTCGCCATGCTCATGAAGAACACCGTGAAGGCCTATCGCCTGGCCATGTCAGCGAAGTAACCGAACGCTTCGCACGTGTGCGCGCGCGAAAGCATCCTGGTTTTTCGCGAGCCGCACTTGCAGAGCCCAGACGCACCATCAGCTTCGTTCCATGAGTTCGCCCAAAATCCTGGTGGTCGACGACCAGCCCGTTAACGTCCAGCTCCTCAGACGAAAATTGGAGCGCGAGGGCATTCAGGTCTCCGCCGCGTACACGGGGCAAGAAGCGCTCGAGCTCGTCCGCCAAACCAAGCCCGATCTCATCCTTCTCGACGTTATGATGCCCGACATGGACGGCATCGACGTCTGCCAGCGCCTCCAGGAATCCGAAGACACCCGCTCGATTCCGGTCATCTTCATCACCGCGCGCACTTCGAAAGAAAGTAAACTCGAAGGCCTCGCCGTCGGCGCCGTCGATTACATCACCAAACCTATCGACCTCGACGAAACGCTCGCGCGCGTGCAGACGCAGCTCCGTTTCGTCGCGATCAATCGCGAGATGATCGATCTGCAGCGCCGCCTCCAGGAATCGCGGCGCGCCGCCACCGTCGGCGCCGTCACTCAAGGCATCGCGCACAATCTCAACAATCTCCTCGGCGTCGTCCTCGGCTACCTCGATCTCATCAAGGCGCATCCGCACAAAGCCGACTTCGTCAAAAAGAACGCCGAGCACGTCGAGGCCGCCGTCCAGCGCATCGTCAATATCATCAAACAACTCAGCACGCTCGTGGTGAAATCCCGCCCGCCGATGCTGAAGTTCAGCCTCCAACGTCTGATCGACGACGGCATTAATCGTTACCAAAACGATTTCAAAATCACCCAGCCTGTCATCGTAAACAACCCGCTCGGCGACCAGCTCGTGGAAACGCACGTCGAAATATTCGAAGACATCGTCGCCAAGCTCCTCATCAACGCGTGGGAAAGCTACGGCCACAAACCCGCCAACGAGCGCCCCATCGAAATCACCACGCGTCTCGTCGACATGACCGACGGCGCCCAAGCGGTGGAAATCCGCATCGAAGATCGCGGCAACGGCATCTCCCCAAAAATCCGCGACACCATGTTCGAGCCGTTCGTGAGCACGAAAGAAACCGTTGGCGTCGGCATGGGCCTCACCGTCGCCCGCCACGCGCTTCGCAACCTCGGCGGCGAAATCAGCCTCGTGGACCGTCCCGGCGGCGGTTCCTCCACCATTCTCATTCATCCACTGGAAAAACGTATCCGAAAATCGGTTACAGAGCCTCCGTTCGCATGACCAAAATCGCCTTCATCGGCGCCGGTCGCATGGCTTCCGCCATCGTCTCCGGCCTCATTTCCCAACGCGTTTCCACGCCCGCCGAACTCGCCTGCCTCGGTGGTGACGACGACACCGCGCAAACACTTTCGCAGCGCACCGGCATTCGCGTGTGCCAGGATCTTCCAGAGCTGCTCGCCGACGCCGACCTCGTCGTCCTCGCCTTCAAACCGCAGCACCTCGCCTCGGCCGATCCGCGTTTCGCCGAGCTCACCGCCGGCAAGCTCGTCCTCTCGATCCTCGCGGGAAAACCTTTGGCCGTGCTCGGACGCGTTTTCCCCCGCGCCCGCAACATCGTCCGCGCCATGCCCAACACCCCCGGCCAAATTGGTTCCGGCATCACCGGTTGGTGCAGCCAATCGCCGCTCACCAGCGAGGACACCACGTTGGTTCAAAAACTCCTCTCCGCGCTCGGCCGTCACGTCGCCGTCGATGAATCGCAACTCGACGCCATCACCGCTGTCAGCGGCAGCGGCCCGGCTTATGTGTTTGAGTTCACCGCGGCGCTTCGCGAAGCCGCCGTCGCCGCCGGCCTCGATCCAAAAGCGGCGCACGAGCTCGCCCTCGCGACCGTGATCGGCTCCGCAAAACTCATGGAGCAAACCGGCACCGAACCCGAAGAACTGCGCAACCAAGTCACTTCGCCCCACGGCACGACTTACGCCGGATTGCAGGTGATGAAAGCGCGCGATTTCCGCGGCATTCTCCGCGACACTGTCGCCGCCGCGAAGATTCGCTCGGAAGAACTTTCGCGCGACTAAGCTCGGCGGACGTCGCACGAATTTTCCACAACCCGCTTGGCAACCGGCTGTAAAGCGGCCGATATGGTCTCATGAACGGGACCACGCCAGCTACCCCACAGACGCCTGAACAGGCGCGCACCGGTCGCGTTGTGGAATGGGACGCCCACAAGGGCTTTGGTTTTATCCACGACGGCACGAACCGCATTTATATCAACCGGCGCGACTTTCGCCCCAATCAAAAAGAACCCGCGCGCGGGGACACGCTTGAGTTCGTGATGGGCATCGATTTTTCCGGACGCGCCTGCGCGAAGCAGGCCGTCATCGTTGCATCCGTGGGACGGATACACGGCAAACAACTCGTGCTGCTGCTCGCGCTGCTGATCGCGCCGGGCTTCGCATTGTACCGCCTGACCGCACATCTCAACGGCTTCCTGCTGACCTCCGCCGCGGTCGTGATCTCGGTCGCGACTTTCCTCGTTTACGCATGGGATAAACATCGCGCGCGCGTCGGCGGACGTCGCGTCGCGGAAAGCACGCTTCACCTCCTCTCGCTGCTCGGCGGATGGCCTGGTGCCTATCTGGCGCAATGCCGCTTGAACCATAAAACCGCGAAGACTGCGTTTCTCATCCTGTTCTGGTTCGCGGTGCTGATCCACCAATACGCCGCCATCGACTACGTGCTCGATTGGCGCATGTCCGACCAGATCGTCCAGCTCCTGCGCGGAAGCTCTTAAAACGAATCTCCCGCAAACACACTGCGGCGATCGGCGTATTCAAATTTCAACTACCGAGCGGCGCGCTTCTTGAATCGCTCCAAGAAAAAAGCCGGCCCCATGAAGGGCCGGCTTGGCGAAAGAGCTGTCAGTGATTCGGCCGTGTTCAGATGGCCGCGTCGCCACGCTCGTCGGTGCGGATGCGAACCGCTTCTTCGAGCGCGAGGACGAAGACCTTGCCGTCTCCGATTTTGCCCGTCTTGGCCGATTTCACGACCGTCTCGACGGTCTTCTGGACCATCTCGTCGGTGACAACGATCTCGAGTTTCACCTTCGGAAGGAAGTCCACCGTGTATTCGCTGCCACGGTAGATCTCCGTGTGGCCCTTCTGGCGACCAAAGCCTTTCACTTCGGTCACGGTCATGCCTTCGACACCGATTTCCGAGAGGGCGGCTTTCACCTCCTCGAGTTTGAACGGCTTGATCACTGCGATAATGAGTTTCATGGGAGTTCCTAAAGATTGATTGGTTTAGCCGATGTAGCCTTCTTCGCCGTGGTCGCCCACGTCGAGACCTGTTTGCTCCTTTTCCGGAGAAACCCGCAGGCCCGTGATGGCCTTGACGATGAAGGCGATGATGATCGTGGCGACGACGCTCCACACCGCGGTGACGGCGACCGCCTTGATCTGTTCGGCCACGAGGTTGACGCCCTCGGCCTTCAGGTCGGCGACGACGCTGTTGATCTTCTCGTCAGCGAAGACACCGGTCAGGATGGCACCCAAAGTACCGCCGACGCCGTGGACGCCGAAGGTATCGAGCGCGTCATCGTAGCCCAACTTCGGCTTGAGGTAGGCAACCGCGAGGAACGGGACCAAACCGCCGAGGAAACCGAAGATGATCGACGAACCGACCGAGACGAAGCCCGCGGCAGGCGTGATCGCGACCAGACCGCCGATGACACCAGAGCTGAAACCGAGGACGGAGGGCTTGCCCTTGAGGATCCATTCCGCGAAGCCCCAGGTGAGACCCGCGATGGCGGCCGCAAACGTCGTGGTGGCGAACGCATTGCCCGCGAGACCGTCAGCCGCACCAGCGGAACCGGCGTTGAAGCCGTACCAACCCACCCAGAGCATACCGGTGCCGACCGCGGTCAACACGATGCTATGCGGCGAGGGATGGTCTTTGCCATAACCCTTGCGCTTGCCGAGGATGATACAGAGCACGAGCGCGGAGAAACCGGAGGTCATGTGCACCACGGTGCCGCCGGCGAAATCGATCGCCTTGATCGTGGTGGCGAGGAAACCGCCGCCCCAGACCATGTGCGCGAAGGGGAAATAAACCGCAAACAACCAGATCGCCACGAACAGCAGCACCGCGGAGAACTTCATGCGCTCAGCGACGGCACCGATGATGAGCGCGGGCGTGATGATCGCGAAGGTGAGTTGGAAGATCGCGAAGATGTTTTCCGACACCGTACCGAGCGTGCCCGGTTCGCCATCCACACCCGCGAAGAACGCTTTGCTCGTCCCGCCGATGAAGGCGTTGCCTTCCGAGAAGGCCAGACTGAAGCCGATCGCCCACCAGGCAATCGCGGCGATGCCGGCGATGCCGAAGATCTGCGCGAAGATGGAGAGGACGTTCTTCTTCTTGACGATGCCGCCGTAGAATAGCGCGAGGCCGGGCAGCGACATGAAGAGAACCAATGCTGAACTTGTCAGCATCCAGGCGTTGTCGCCGGAATCGACGCCGCCGGCGGTGGCAGCGGTTTCCAAGGCGGCGAGACGCTCCTCAATGGAGAGCGCCGCGGCAGGCGCTTCGGTTTGAGCCCAGGAGCCTCCCGCGGTGACGCAGGCGAGGAACAACCAGGCGAATAGACGGGTGTGTGTTATCAAATATCGGATCATGGCGATCCCCCTTTGAGCAACAACAATGCCATGAGGCGGATTCATACGTTCTTTGCTCAAAAAATCTGGTTTTCTCCTCTGAAAAAAAATTTCTGCCACCGAGGGCTTTTACGCTCTTCCACGCGTCCAAATCGTCGTTCCGACCTCTTCCAAAAGCCAGCGTATCCACATTTTAACTACGCCAGAAGGCCCCTTTTTCCGCTCCAAACGGACCGCCGGCTCCTCCACGGCGCTCGCCTCTTCTCGCCCCTTTTTCCTGATACCCGACCACGCAGACACAAAAAAACCGGCGCCAATCGGCACCGGTTTTTGTAGTCGAAAGTGACTGCTGTTTTAGATGGCGGCTTCGCCGCGCTCGTCGGTACGGATGCGGACCGCTTCTTCCAACGCTACGACGAAGACCTTGCCGTCACCGATCTTGCCGGTTTTGGCCGAGCGAACGATCGTGTCGACGGTCTTGGCAGCGATGTCGTCGGACACCACCACCTCGATCTTCACCTTAGGAAGGAAGTCCACCGTGTACTCGCTGCCACGGTAGATCTCGGTGTGACCCTTCTGGCGTCCGAAGCCTTTCACCTCTGTAACAGTCATGCCCTCGATCCCAAGTTCGGAGAGAGCTTCTTTCACTTCCTCCAGCTTGAAGGGCTTGATGACGGCAATGATGAGTTTCATACGCAGATTAAGTTAAGGGTTCCGTTAAGTTGTAAGGTCAGCTTCCCCCGCGGTGCAAGCTCTGCGAGCTCTTTTCCCTCATTCACGGCCCAATAGTAGTTTTGTTTTCGGGTCCGTGTAGTGAAATTGGAATTACAGCCGATGGCGGCGACTCAGCTTGCGCGCTTCGCGCCACAACGCATCGGTCCTCGGCCACGTTTCGCGCGGCCCGTAACGGACGCGCTCCAACGAGGCCCGCACCGGCGCGATCGCCGTCTGATTCTCCACCTTCGCAAGCCGTCGCAACCAACGCCCCGCTTCGCGTCGCTCGGCGTCGCCATGACTGCTCCGCTTGCTGCGTAAACGCAGCCACGCGGCACGTCCCCAACGTCGCCAGCTCCACACCAACGCGATCACCGCCAACAACACGCCGATTGACGCGCTCATGCGATCCGCGCGCCACGGTTGCGAGAGCCACTCGCGCATGCCGGCGAGCCAGGTCTTCAGCGTCTCCTCCACTCGCCGTCCAAAATCCTGCACCGAGTTTTTGAGCGAACTCACCATCACGCGTTGATCGCGCTCGTCGAAATTCACGATGCGCCGATACCAAAACAGCCGCAGCCGATCCATCATCGCGGCCCAACCACCTTCTTCTTCGCGCACCGTTGCGCCTTCGAGGCCTTGTTCATCCGCGCGTCCGCGCTCACCCGTCGCAGCCATCGTCGGATCGACGCGCAACCAATACTCACGTCCGTCGAAAATCTCGCACCACGCATGCGCGTCGGAGTTGCGCACGATCACATAATCGCCGTTCCACACCCCGCCGACAAAGCCAGCCACGACTCGCGTCGGATGCCCTGCCACCCGCGCCAGCAACGCGAAACCTCCAGCGAAAAATTCGCAATGTCCTGGTTCGTTGGATACGAGCCAACGCACCAGCGGATCGCCCTCGCCCGGCGGTAGCTCGATGTTCAACGAATACCCGTGGCGCCGCCCCATCCACGCCTGCGCGCGCCGCGCAAACTCCTTCGCCGGCAATTCCACGCCTCCCGTGATCTCCTGCACCACGCGCCGCAAAATCGTCATGTCTGCAGGGCTCAGATTCACTTCCATCATCGTCGGCTGATTCGGATGACGCGCCCGACGCTCACTCTCGTTCAATCGCAACCACGAACCAAAGGTGCGATCGCGCAGCTCCGGAACACTCGCCATGCCATACACGCGAAACGCTTTCATCGAAACCGGATCGCGCGTCAGCTCGATCACGCGCAATCCCGTGCTCGACCGCAGATTTTGCGGCTCGGTCAAACGCAGCATGCGAAAGCCGCCGGTCAGCGGCAGAAATCGTCCCGCGCTTGGCTCGACATAAAACGTCCACTCCGCGCTGCCGCGTCTCGGTGGTTCAGCTCCGCGAACCTCGCGTGTCGTCACCGGCTTGTCGAAAGCGCTCGCTTTCAAGCCTGGGGACACGCGAAACGCCTGATCGCGATACTCGTCGAGCACCACCATGCGCCAATACACTTGCGCCGGCACTTGTGAGCGATCCGACACTTCCACGCGCATCGCCACGCTTTGATCGCGCAAGATGTCCGTCACATCGCCAAAGCGCAGCGTATCCGTGAAGCCGGAACTCGTTTTTCGCTTCAGCAATCCTTCGAGAAAAAGTCCCTGCCCAAGTTCAAACCGCGGGATCGCGAGAAATAACAGGCCGGAAATCACCGCGAGGCTCAGAAACAAAACCGCACCTGTCGCCACCACTCGCCACGCCGTGACCGCTCGCACACGCGCCGCCAGCGCGAACCAATCCACACGCTCGGCCCAGGTCGGTACGGTGTTCGTCGCGACGGGCGCTTCTCCCCCTTCCAGCGTCAGCGTCATCAAGAGCGCGAGCGCCAGCCCGGTCAGCATCATGATCTGAACCGCGAATCCGATCGAGTTCGTGAGCACGCCGCCGCTCACCACAAGGAACAAGCCGAGTACGATCAGCTGCAGTTCGTCGCGCCGCTTCCTGTAGTGGATAGCTCGATACGCGACCAACAGCGTCGCGACCTGCGTCATCGCTGGCATCCATTCGCCTTCGAGATAATACGCATGCACGCCCGCCGCCGCGATTCCGGGAAACGCCAGCCGATGCAACCAATCCGGCACTTGCGCAACCCATGCCGGACGCCACAGCGCGATCAGTATCAACATCGTCAATACACCGGGCAGCCACCAGCCGCCGATTTCGAGAAAGGTCTGCGCCCACAACGCCACCAACGCCACCGCTCCACCGAGCAGCCAGCGCAGTTGCCGGAGTTCGTCCGTCTTAAGCCGAGGCCGCTTTTTCTCCATCGACATACGCCGCTACGCCGCGCGCGCCTTCCGGCGCAAACGTCAGCAGATTTTTTCCATATATTCCCGCGAGTCGGTGACGCGCACGAATGCGTTTTTCTTCCGACGGCACCGGCGTCAGCAACGCGATGCGGTCAAGAAAGGCTTCAATATCCGCCAGTCGCCGCACAGGCATCGGCGCTTCGTCGTTGATGATGACCGCGGTGAGTCGGCCCGCGCGAAAAAAATCCTCCGCGAGCGTCGCCGCAAATCCGCACAACAACTCAAACTGCTCCGGTCGCGTCCAAATTTCCGCCGGCGTGCGCAGCCAAAGACCGTAACCGTCTTCGCCGTCCGCCGCTCGCCGCGTGACCATTGTGCGGCGCAGTCGCGCCGTCGCTTTCCAGTGAATCGATCGATGCGAATCTCCGCGTTCATAACGCCGGATCGCATGCAAATCCGCGCCGCTGCCCGCGCGCGACAACGGCCGTCCCGGACGCGCACGTTCCCACAATGCCGCGGAAAACCGCCGATATTCCACCGCCGCCGGCCACACGATGACGTCCTTCGTCAGCTCGACCGGAAATGTTTTACGCAAGAAACCAAAGGGAAACAGCGACCCCACCGCTTCGAGGCGCAATTGCTCCACGCCGCGTTTCGCGGGCCGCACGGTCCAGTCGAGCATCGCACTCATGCCCGGATCCAGCCGCACCGGCATCTCCAGCCGCTCGGCGCGCGTCGCACTCGTGCTGCGCAGCTCGAACCACAACGCATACGCCGGCAACACACGTTTGTCGTTACGCACTTCCAACGACACCGGATGCGCCAGCCCCGCGCGCAACGGCGGTTCGACGCGCCAGCGCCAGCGCACGCGCGAGAGATTCAACCACGACATCAACCCGCTCAGCAGCAGACACGCGAGCAGCAACGAGAGCGTGATGAACAAGATATTGTTACCCGAATTGTACGCGGCCAAACCCACCGCCAGCGCCAGCGCGATCAACACCGTGCCCGACGTCGTCAAACGCACACGTTGCCCACGTCGCGGAAACACCAAACTCCACAGAAGTCGCCGCCAGAAATGACGCGGGCCGCCCGGCGCGCGCGCCACGCCGCCCGGCTCAAAAAAGACATCCGCGTGACGCGTCTTCATGGGGAAATCTCAAGACCCACATTCCAAACGCCAAAGAAATCCCAAGCACTCAGCTCACGCACGCTAACAACTTCGCATCCGCGCCCACTGCGATTCGTCTCGTTCTTTAGCATTTGGATTTTGGCGTTTGGCGTTTCCGCCGGTGTGAACGACGCAGCCGTTCACCCCGGCGGCGGAATGGTTCCCACGATGCGCTTGAGCGCGCCGATGATCACGCGACGTTCTTCCAAGGCATCCGATCCCGGACGCTGCAGCGCCAATCGATGCGCGAAGACCGGTGCGACCAACTCCGACACATCTTCAGGCACCACATAATCGCTTCCGCGCAACAGCGCTCTCGCTTGCGCCGCGCGCTTAAGCGCCAAGCCGCCGCGCACACTGATGCCTGTTTTAAATTCCGTCTCCGTGCGTGTCGCCGCGATGATCTTCAGCAAAAACTCGAGCACCGAATCCTCGACAAACACCCTGGCCGACAACGTCTGCAATCGCCGCACCTCCTCGCGTGTCGCCACCGGATTCAACTCGATCGCGTCGTACGCAGTGCGCGCCGTGCGGAGGATTTCCAATTCGTCATGACTTTTTGGATACCCCATGTGCAGCCGCATCAGGAAACGATCCATCTGGCTCTCCGGCAGCGGAAACGTGCCTTCGTAATCCACCGGATTTTGCGTTGCGACGACCATGAACGGTTCGCCGACCGCATGCGGTTCGCCATCGATCGTGACGCGACCGCGATCCATCACTTCGAGCAACGCCGATTGCGTCTTCGGCGTCGCGCGATTGATCTCATCGGCGAGCACCACATTCGCGAACACCGGACCTTTCTTAAAAACAAACTCGCGCACGTTCTCGTCGTAGATCGACACTCCCGTGACATCCGTCGGCAGCAGATCGCTGGTGAATTGAATCCGCGAAAACGCCGCGTCCATCGAGCGTGACAGCGCATACGCGAGCGTCGTTTTGCCCACACCCGGCATATCCTCGACCAGCACATGACCGCCTGCGGCGAGACACGTCAGCACCAGGTCGATCACCTCGTCCTTGCCGCGGATCGTGCGTTGCATGTTCGCGCGCAACCGACCGAGCACTTCGCGAGCTTCCCCAGCGGCGCCGCTTGAAACAGATTCACTCATGCCCGCACCGTAGGCATCGCAACCCGCCCCGCAAACGAGATTTCCGTCAAGCCGATCGCACGCCTCGTTTTCCGAAAAAATTCACGCAGCGCCTCCCGGTCCTCGCGGAGACGTCGCGACAATCATTTCGTCGCGAGCGCTCACTTCGCCTGCAGCAGGCGCATCAGCGCGGAGAAATCTTCGTCGGCGTAGCCGGCTTGGGAGGCGGCGTGGAGGCAGCCGCGGACGGTGTCGAGCATCGGCATTTCCTCGCAACCGAGCATGCGCGTCGCGAGGCGCATATCCTTGAGCATGTGTTTCACCGAAAACTGCGGCGAAAAATCGTTCTCGCGCAGCTTCGGTTCCTTGAGCGCGACGAGGCCGGAATTGCTCACGTTCTTTTTGATAACGGTGAAAAAGGTGTCGTCGCTCACGCCGGCGTTGCGCGCGAAGCTCAGCGCTTCGCTCAATCCCTGCATTTGCACCGCGATGTTTAGATTCATAGCGAGCTTGATCGCGGTCGCCTGCCGATGTGTGCCGATGAAGAAACGCGTTTCCGACACGAGCGAGAGCAACGGCTCCAATTCCTTCGCGAGCGCCTCATCGCCCCCGAGGAAAAAGACCGTCTTCTTCTGCTCCGCCGCGGGTTTGCTACCGGTAAACGGCGCTTCGAGATAACGCGCACCGGTCTGCACCACTTGACGCGAAAAGCGCTCGCTGCTTTCGCCGTCGATCGTGCTCGACTGCACCACGACTTTTCCCGGACCGAGCGCAGGCTGAATCGCATCGAGCACCGATTGCACGGCAGGCGGATCGGCGACGACGATTTGAACGACATCCCCCGCCGCGGCGACTTCGCGCGCCGTCGATTTCCATTTCGGAAAATCCGGTTGCGGCGTGCGATTCCACGCCCCCGCCAGCACGCCCGCCGCGTCGTAATGCCGCGCCCAAACGCCGCCGATGATTCCCAGTCCGATGACTCCGATGGTTGTGCTCATGCGCGTAAACCAATCGCGATCGCGCCAAAAAAGAAAGCGCACTTCGCGAAATTTCCGGCTCGGGGACCGCGCCGAAGGCACCACTTCTTTCACCGATGCGTACGGATAAAAGCCGGCATACACCGGCCTGCAGCACGTGTGAGCGTGAATCCGCCCAGCCCCGTCCGCTCACCCTCACATCCGTGCACGCAAACGCGCCTCCGTGGTTGCTGACGCAAACCGCCATAATCTCCCGCCATGCGAGGCATGCCGAACATCGCGAAGTGCGTGCTCCGCGATGCCCGTGTATCCGTCGTTCAACTACGGCTGTTGCCGGCACCCCATTCGGCGAGTTCGGCGCCGATCCACGCGGTGACTTTCGACACACGCGTCATGGCTTCGATCAACTCGGGGATGTCGAGCGGCAGCGAGACGCCCGCGGTGCGCAGGACGGCCCACACCGGGTTTTGCGGATCGAGCAACGCATCGCGGATTTTTTTCGCGTGTGCCTCCTCGGTCGCGACGGCGGTCCAGGCGAGATGGTTGGCGAGGAAAACGCTGGCGACGACCGCGGCGGATTCGGGGTGCGCGATCCGATCGAGATCTTCGTGCGCGAGCACGGCATCGTGCAGCAAGGCCGGCGCGTGCACGGCTTCGATGCAAAGGAGCCCGGCTTCTTCGTGGGTCGCGCCAAACACACCTTGCTCGGCGCGGTGCGCGCCTTGCCCGCCTTCGTGAGCAAGCGTGAGCGCGATCGCGTACAAGCCCGGCTCGGCGATCGCGAAGAGCCATTTGCCCACATCATGCACAAAACCGGCGGAGCCCGGCAGATGTTCTTCGGGCAGACGCAGCATGCGACCGACTTCGTACGACAACACGCCGACCGACAGCGTGTGTTGCAACAGCATCGAGAGATCGAGCGGCGACGAAATGGCAGCGCCTTTGGCGATGCGCGCCGCGGCCACCAAAATCATCGAACGAAACACGCCGAGACGATCCACGGCCTGACGCAGTTCAAAATCGTCCGCCTCCTCCCCTTCGAGCGCGATGGGCGCTTCTTCCGGCGCGGGCGCGGAGCGACGCGACGCGATCTGCACAAACAGCGGCTGGAAGTTCGGCAGCGCACGGATCGCGTCCATTGTTTCTTCCAACGACGCGTTGGGCGCGCCCGCGATGAAGGTGCACGCGTCCACGATCTCGCGCAGCGGCGATTTCTGCACGAGTTCGCTGGCGAGACGCGCGAGTTCGCCTTTTTCGAAAAGTTCGTGGCGGGCGATGCGCGCGAAACCGCTGCCATAAGCCCACACGGGCGCCGGCGCGGTGCGGCGGCAAAACGCCGAGGCCTGCGAAGCGGCGGCGGGCGGCATCGCCGGGCCGGTGCGCACGGCCGGTTTTGGCTGAGCCGGCTCGGCGTCCGCCATTTCTTTGACGCGGATGTACTCCAGCGATCGCAGGCGCAGGATCAATTGCAGCGATTCGAGCGCGCGGAGGCCGCTTTGGATGACAGCGTTGTGGCGCGAACCGATGCCGCGGACGAGTCCTTCGGTCACGCTCTTGAGCACGAGCATGCCGAGCGCAGCGCCTTGATTATAGATTTGGAGCAGCGGCGTCTTGATCGCCTGTTCGTCGCGCTTCTGGGCGAAGGCCTCGCGGAGCTCCTGGATGTTTTTCTCCAGCACCGTGGCGGCGGCGCTGAGCGTGCTGTAGTAGTCGCTTTCGGAAATCTTCAACCGTGCACACGCGGCTTCGGGGCGCTCGAGCAGACGGCCGGTCCAATCCGCGGCGGCGGCTTTGCGCAACTCGTCGAAAAGTACTTCCGCCTGATACGGCTTCACGAGCATGGCCTGCACGCCGAGCTCCACATACTTCATAATGGAGCTGCGTTCAGTGTGCGCGGTGTAAACCACCACGGGCAAGTTGGTGAACACCGGATCAGCGCGCAGCCCTTGGAGAAACTCCCAGCCCCATTCTTTGCCGAGCTGGTTGTCGAGGATGACCAGATCGACCAGCGGATGCCGGCGAAGCTCCTCCCACGCGCGTGCCACATTTTCGGCCACAATGATCTCGTGACTGCGACCCAGGATTTTTCCGAGGATGCGTTGGGAAAGTTTGTCGTCTTCTACGACCAGTACGGTGGCCATCGCGTGGGTAAGTGATTAGTAAAGGCGCCGCCGCCAAGTAGCGCGGCGTTTTGCGGGGAAATCAACGAAACGCTTCCGTTATTTTTTCGAGCGAAAAAATGACTTCGTCACGACTCCGCGTGCGCACGCCCCTCTGCGCGCGTGCGCGCAAGGCTCTGCAAACTAAACCTTGAAATCGCCCCATACGCCGCCTAACGGCTCGCCCCCACATGAAGTCTCTCATCATCGCGGAGAAGCCGTCGGTGGCGGCCGACCTTGCTCGCGCCCTCGGCAAAGTTCCCAAAAAAGGCGACCACTACGAAAACGACGAATACGTTATCGCGTCGGCGGTCGGCCATGTCGTGGAACTGCTGATGCCCGAAGACATCGACAAGAAAAAGTACGGCTTCTGGCGCCTGGAGACGCTGCCGATCATTCCCGAAAAATTTGAGCTCAAGCCCATCGCCGAATCCAAGGACCGGTTTGCGCTCCTCAAAAAGCTCCTCGCCCGCAAAGACATCGACCAGGTCATCAACGCCTGCGACGCCGGTCGCGAGGGTGAGCTCATTTTCGCCAATCTCTACCAGCTCTCGAAATCCAAGCTCCCGGTGAAACGCGCCTGGATGCAGACGATGACTCCCGAGGGCATCCGCGCGGCTTTTAAGAATCTCCGCACGGCCGAGGAAATGGCCGGTCTCGGCGACGCCGCCCGCTGCCGTTCCGAGTCCGACTGGCTCATCGGCATCAATGGCACCCGCGCGCTCACGAAGCGCATGTTTGGCTCCCGCGCCGGCAATGTCGCTTCGGTCGGTCGCGTGCAGACGCCCACCCTCGCCATCGTCGTCAACCGCGAGCTCGAGATCCGCAACTTCAAGCCGCGCGCTTACTGGCGCATCACCGCGCAGTTCCAAGTCGCGCAAGGCACCTACGAGGGCGTTTACCAGCGTCCCAATTTCAAAAAAGCCGAAGGCGACGATCACGATCGCATCGATCGTCTCTGGGATCAGGCCACGGCCGAGGCCATCCTCGCCGCCTGCCAGGGCCAGCCGCCCGCGGATGTCACCGAGGAAAAAAAATCCGCCACGCAGGCGCCACCACGTCTGTACGACCTGACGACCTTGCAGCGCGAGGCCAACAACCGCTTCGGCCTCTCCGCCCGCCGCACGCTCCAGATCGCGCAAGCCCTCTACGAGCGCCACAAGATGATCACCTACCCGCGTACGGATTCTCGCGCGCTGCCGGAAGATTATATCCCCACCGTCCGCCAGACGCTCGGCGCGCTCGAAGGCGATCTCGCCGCCCACGCTGCCAAGGTTCTCGACCAGGGCTGGCTGCGCCCCAACAAACGCATCTTCAACAACGCGCAGATCTCCGACCACTTCGCCATCATCCCGACCGGTTCCGAAATGAAGAACCTCGATGAGATGGAGGCCAAGGTGTACGACATGATCGCGCGCCGCTTCGTGGCGGTGTTCCACCCCGCCGCCGAATTCGACGTCACCACGCGCATCAGCACGGTCGGCGGCGCCCATCAGTTCAAAACCGAAGGCAAAGTCCTCACCTCCGCCGGCTGGCTCGCGGTTTATGGCAAGTCCACGCTCGACGACGACACCGCTTCGGGCGGCAAATCCCTGCCCGCGCTCACCGCCGACGACGGCTCGCCCGCCAAAGCCCGCACGCTTTCCGCCGATCTCCACGCCGAGTTCACCAAACCACCGCCGCGCTACACCGAAGCCACGCTCCTTTCCGCCATGGAAGGCGCCGGCAAACTTGTGGACGACGAAGAACTCGCCGAAGCGATGAAAGAGCGCGGCCTCGGTACGCCCGCCACCCGCGCCGACATCATCGACGGCCTCATCAATCAAAAATACCTCGAGCGTCAGCAGCGCGAACTCGCGCCCACCCCCAAGGCCGAGTCGCTCCTCGAATTCCTCTCCGCCGTCAAAACCGAGGCGCTCACCAAGCCCGACATGACCGGCGAATGGGAACGCAAACTCCGCCTCATGGAGCAGGGCAAATATTCGCGCCCGCAGTTCATGGAGGAAATCGTCGAGGTCACCAAAGGCATCGTCGAACGCACGAAGAGCTTCGAAGAAGACGACTCCAATTCCCGCGTCACCGACATCATCTCGCCGACCGACGGCAAGCCGATGCTCGAAACCCTGCGCGCCTACAAATCCCAGGACGGCGCCCTCGCCATCTATAAAGTCGTCACCGGCCGCAAACTCGAAGAAGCCGAGATCCGCGAGCTCGTCGCCGCCGGCGAAATCGGCCCGCTCGATGGTTTCGTCTCGCCGCGCACCGGCAACCGTTTCCCCGCCAAACTGCGCCTCGTCGACGACCCGAAAAACGAGGGCAAGCGCAAGGTGGAGCTCGATTTCGGCAACAAGTTCGAGCTCGGCGAGCTCACGCCTTTCTGGACCGACCCGCAAACCGGCGCCGAACTCTGCGAAGCGCCCACCAGCTACGTGCTCCGCGAACGCGATCCCGAAGCCGAAGGCGGTTGGAAACAGACTTTCAGCGTCGGTCGCCTGATGTGCCAAAAAACCGTCACGCCCGAACACGCCATTCAGCTCGTCGAAAAAGGAAAAACCGAGCTCATCCAAGGTTTCATCTCGAAACGCGGCCGCCCCTTCGACGCCTTCCTCGTCCGCAACGGCGCCCGCATCTCCTGGGAATTCCCTCCCCGCGCGCCGAAAGTCGGCAAGGACGGCAAAGTCAAAGAACGCAAAGCCAAGCCTCCGCTCGATCTCTCGAAAGCGAAGAAACTCGGCGTGAGCAAAGCGCACGACGCCGATCTCTACGAAACCGACGACGCGTACATCGTCGCCAAACCCGGCGCCGAAAACGCCCTGCGCACGGTGTTCGAATTAAAGAAAACGCTGCTCGGAAAAGAAATCCCCGCGAGCGAAGTCCAACAACTTCTCGACGACGGCAAAACCAACCTGCTCGAAGGCTTTGTCTCGAAACGCGGCGCCAACTTCAGCGCCTATCTCGTCCTCTCCAAAGACAAAAAGAAAGCCGACTTCGAATTCCCGCCGCGGTGACAGTGGCAGTTCCCCTCCCGTGCGCAGTGAGCCAATGAACCTTTTGCTCGTTCGGGATTTCCTAAACGAGTTAAGCAATGCTCTTAGGAGTTTGCAGGGGAAGGACTCAACCGAGCCCATTTCGTACTACGTTTTCTACGTAACCGCACAGGTCGCACGTTGGATTGACGGATATATATGCCTCCGAGAAACCAACAAAACAGACGCCTCAAGACTTCTCATTCGGCCGTCGATTGAAGCCATTTTTCGGATTCAAGCAGTTCGTGCTGAGCCGGAAATTTTCATCCAGATCGCGTTCACGGAGTTTGAGGAATAAAGGAAGTTTTTTCGTTTCGCACCTCCACAAGACTCACAAGAAAGACTCAAGCTCATCGATGACCAGTGGAGTAGATTTTGTAGCGATTACAAAACCAAGTACCCATGTCGCGTAATAGTCGAAAAGAAGGTTACCACCCAAGAAGTCGCAGAAAAAGCGGGCTTGGTGGATTACTACAATGCCCACTATCGCTTCTATTGTCGCTTCACTCACGCAGCATTCAGAGCAGCTTCCGGAAACCTGGGTGATACAGAGGCTAGTGACATGCTCGTGATGTGCCTCTGCGCCTTAGTCTGTATCGACGCAGTGGTGAATCTAGGCGCCGAGGCCCCAAATATAGAGTCCCTGAAAAATAGGCTGAACAACTCAGACTCAAATTCTGAAGCGTAGAAAAACGCAGGAGCCCGCCGACGGGGTCAAACTGAGGTTGCCCCGATTTGACGGACAGTGGGTGTGGGGCAAAAAGGAAACCCAATCCAATGAGGACCCAAATCAGTAAGCCATCCGCAGGGAAGGCAAAGTACTCGCGTGAGTACAAGGTAGAG
>Ga0182793_1000055_pt1 | contig 109299 bp, 89 predicted proteins | sample Passage237A_FD_130498 | JGI IMG/M metagenome (GOLD analysis project Ga0182793, IMG submission 130498) | Cellulose adapted compost microbial communities from Newby Island Compost Facility, Milpitas, CA, USA - Passage2 37A (version 2) (version 2) ... | reverse complement strand
CGCCGTTTTCGGTCCAATTCCCGACCCGCCGCACCCGCGGCGGGTTTTTTATTTGTTCCAGAACGGATGTTTAAGAAACCGTAAATAGGTAATCGACCGGGGGTAGAACCGGGTTTTCTCTTGTCTAGCCCTTGCGGTTTGCCGAAGTTCCGCATCCGGCTTGCGCCGACGGCCGCTCGGGTCACGTGCTTCTGACTGGCAAGAAGCTCGTCCTTTGGGCGGACGAAAATCCCCTCTTCCTGCTTCCAACTCCGGCATGTTTTTTTCGGCCAAGTCCAAAGGCTTCTTCGTAGAGCAGAGCGAGCATACGACGCTGTTGGCCAGGACGTCTGCTCCGGTGGCTCCGTTTACGATCGAGGAAGTGCGCGAGTGTCCGGCCGGCGATACCGCCGCGCTCGCGGAGGCGGTGAAAGCGCTGCAACCCAAGAAAACGCCGAGCGGCTACCTCAATGCGTGTTGCGGCATCTATCCGGCGAGCCGGTTCGTGCGCCGCGCGAGCCTCGAACTGAAGCGCGTGAAGGAGCCCGGCTATCTCGCCGAGGTGCTCAGCCAGCAGTTTCGCATCGAGGCCGAGAAACACACGGTGCACGTGCTCAACGCGACCGACGGCACGGATTTCGACGTGAACCGCGCGGTCCAGAAGGAGACGCTGTTTTGCGGTTTGCCCGCGGATGACGTGACGGCGATCCAGGATCGGCTGCTCGAGAACACGATTTACCCGGAGCGGTTGGAGCTGGGATCGGTGGCGATGCTGGGCGCGCTGTCCGACTATCTGAAGTTTACCAAGTCCAAGTCGCCGACGCTGGTGCTCGAGATCGGTGCAGACGTGACTCACTCGTTCATCGTGTCGAGCGGGGGCGTGGAGGCGTCGCGGCCGATCGCACACGGCCTCGAGTCGATGATTCCCGTGGTGCAGAAAGAACTCGGACTAAAGGACGAGGAGTCGGCCAAGAAACTCTTTCTCTCGAATACCTTCGATTTCACGGGCATGGGCCCGCTGCTGATCAAGAAGCTGCTGAAGGAACTCCAGTCCTCGATCGGCTTTTACGAAGTGCAGACGGGCATGTCCGTGGGGCAGATCGTATGCACGCAGCTTCCGGCCAAGCTCACCTGGCTGGAAAACGCCATCGCGAACGCGCTCGGCATCAGCCGACTCGAACTCGCCTTGGTGCCGTGGCTGCAATCCCGGCAGATCACCGTGTCTGACGCAGTCATCTCGAGCGGTTTCGATCCGCGGTGGATCGGACTGCTCGGGCTCATGATTCAACACAACCTCTCCGATGCTGTCGCGGCTGAAACGAAAGACTGACGCGGCCGGAGCCGCCGTGGTGCCCGCGTGGCACCCGAATTTCCGCAACTTCGAACGTCTCCCGGACACGAAGGTGGTCCGCACGGCTTTCTTCGTGAACGGCCTCGCTGCGGTGTTCGCGATCGTGCTGCTCGGCTGGCTCGGTTATCAGGAGCTGCAGATCCGTGAACTGCGCCAGAGCATCGCGGACTGGGAGCAGGAGATCGAGCGGGACCGCGCCGGCAGCGGACGCGCGGTGGCGCTCTTCAAGAAATATCAGGCCGAAGCCGCGCGCGTGACGGAGATCGACACCTTCCTGAACTCGCGGCCGAAGGTATCCAATTTGTTGTTACATCTCGCCGCGACGCTGCCTGCCGACATCGCGTTCGACACCTTCGAACTCAAGGACGCGAGCCTGCGGTTGCTGGTCACCGTGCGCGGCGCGCCGGACCGCGCGAGCGGCACCGCGTCCGCCTACGTCGAGCAACTCCGCGCCGATCCGGAGATCACCGCCACGTTCGACGACGTGTCGCTGAGCAATCTCACCCGCAACCCGCGCAACGGCCGCCTCGCGGCGGAATACACGCTGCGCCTGAAATCCGCCGAGCCGGCCAAAAAGCCATGACGTCGCAAGAGCTTGTCGCGGTGTTGAAGAAAAACCCGTTCAGCACGGCCTGCGTGATCGTGGCGGTCGTGGCGGCGGGGGTTTCTTACTATCGTAGTTCGGCCGTGCCGGAGTTGGAGACCCAGTTGGAAGAGCGCTCGGCCGAAGGGCAGCGCCACAGCCTCAATCTGAAGCACGCCGTGCAATTGCCGGAGCAGGTTGCCGCGCTCGAGGCGGCGACCGCGGCCATCGAACCCCGGCTCGTTAAGGCCAGCCGGCTCGCGACCAACCTGCAGTATTTCTACAAACTCGAGGCCGACACGGGCGTGAAGCTCATCGAGCTCCGCCAAAATCCGACCCGCGCGCCGCAGGGTAAAAACGCGCCGAAGACGTTGTTCACGGGCGTGAACTTTTCCGTGAGCGTCGAAGGCGACTACGCGGCGGTCGTGGATTTTCTCCGTCGCCTGGACAACGGCACGCACTTCGCGCGCGTGCTCACCGCGTCGGTCGCCGGCATTACCGTCGAAACCGGCAGCAACATCGATGGCCGCACCAATCAGGTGCGCGCGTCGCTCACCCTCGAACTTCTCGGCCAGCCATGAACCGATTCGTTCTCCTTGGGACCGCGCTTTTGACTGTCGCCTCGCCGGTGTTCGCCGCGCGCTCGACGTCCGACCTGCTGCCGCTCGAACGCCGTCGCATCGTGGTGGAGCGAGCGGAGGAACTCGCCGCGATCCCCGAACTTTCGCCGCTGCCCGAAGGCTACGTGCAGCCGTTCGCGCCGGCCGATTTTGATCGCGTCGACTCCGAGGAAGCTCGGACGTCCGGCCCGGGCGCCGCCGCGCAGGCGCAGGCTCGTCCCGGCACCGATCGCGAGCTGCTCAATCTGATCGCGTCCAAGATCTCCCCGAGCGGCACGCTGATCCTCGGTGATCAATCGCTGCTCATCTTCGGCAAGAAACGTCTGCGCGTGGGCGACCGGCTCACCGTCACTTACGAGGAACAAGACTACACCCTCGATCTCGTGGCGATCGACCGCACGACCTTCACGCTTCGTTACAACCAGGACGAAATCACCCGGCCCATCCTCAAAACTGGAAAGACCCATGAATAAACGTGTCCCGCTTCTGCTCGCTTTTGCGCTGTTGATTTCGCGCGGTCTCGCCCAAGTCGATGAGGCGGTGGAATCCGCCGAGCTGCCGCCGCCCGCTCCCGAGGTTTCTGTCGCGCCGGCGCAGCCCGAAGTTCAGATCAAGGAGGAGCCGGACCACACCTCCATCGAGAAAGGCAAGAGCTCGTCCGGCTACGACACGCTTTCCGTCGATTTTCCCGATGAGGAGATTCGCATGATCCTGCGCAACGTCGCGGATCTCTTTGAACTCAATCTCATCATCCCCGAGACGCTCCAAGGCCGCGCATCGATCAAGCTCCGCGACGTGAGCTGGCGCCAGATCTTCGAGTCCGTGCTCGATCCGGTGGGCTACACCTACGTTGAGGACGCGAACATCATCAAAGTCGTCAGCAAAGAGTCCCTTAACGACGAACCCGTCACGACCGAGGTGTTCATGCTCAACTTCGCCCGCGCGGCCGACGTGATGCCCACGGTGTCCTCGCTGGTCGATCCCGCTCGCGGCAAGATCATGGTCGATGGGCGCAGCAACAGCCTCGTCATCACCGAGCGGCCGACGCGCATGAATCGCATCCGTCCGATCCTCGAGAAACTCGACCGCGCCACCGATCAGGTGATGATCGAGTCGAAGTTCGTCGAGGTGACCGACGAGGACACGAAGAACGTCGGTATCAACTGGAGTTCGCTCAAAGCTTATAACGTCAGCGCGGGTCCCTTCTCCCGCAGTTACAGCAACGAAAACGGCCGCGTGACCTCGCGCGAACGCACCGAGAGCAACATCGACGTGCCCTACATGCGCGACGGTTACAACCGCGCCGCCGATGTCGCCGGTGTGCCGCGCGGCACCATCGGGCCGCCGCGCCAGGTCGATTCCGACACGGGTGCCATCACGTATCCCGATCTCGGCCCCGGGTCCAAAGATGCGTCCAACTACACCGGCGATCTCTCGCGCCTCACGACCGCGGTGTTCAACGCGGACAAGTTTGGCGTCGTCCTGAGCGCACTCCAGACGCTGAACAACACCAAGGTCGTTTCCAATCCGACCGTCGTGACCCTCAACAACACCGAGGCCACCATCAACGTCGGCGAAGAGCGCCCGATTCCGAACTACGCTTACAGCGAGCAGACCGGCACTTTCCAGATCAGCGGCTTCACCTACAAGCCGATCGGCGTGATTCTGAAAGTGACGCCGCAGGTCAACGCCCAGGGTCTCATCAAGCTGACCGTCTCGCCCGAGGTGAGTCAGACCACGAGCAGCGTTTCCTTCGGCGGCGCCAGCGCGACCGAGATTCCCGTTATCTCCACCCGCAAGGCCACGACGCAGGTGTCATTGAAAGATGGATACACGATGGCGATCGGCGGACTGCTCACGCAGAACCTGATCAAGGGTGAAACCAAGGTTCCCGTGCTCGGCTCGATCCCTGGACTCGGCCGGTTGTTCCGCTCGGATAGCAAGGACACGACCACGAAGAACCTCATCATCTTCATCACCGCCAAGTCGATCAACGCCGAGGGCGCTTCGTCGGAAGAGATCTTCAGCTCGGAGCAGATCCGTCAGCTGAACATGCGAAAGGAAGATCTGCCCGGCCACCGCGACGGCTCCGATCCCTGGGTCAAGGACCCGCCGCCCGACGAAAAAGAAGGCGACAAGAAGGCCAAGAAGGCGGCCCGCAAAAAGTAATCCTTCATCAACGGCTCGAAGCAAAATGCTTCGAGCCGTTTTGCTTTTGAGCGCGACGCGGTCTGCGGCGTTGTCGCGACCATGTCCGCACCTTCGCGCGACCCGGTGCGCATCGTGCCTCGACTATGTTCGGACCTTGGCGCGACCCGGTCCGGACCTTGGTTCGACCCATGCCGCACTGGGTTGCGACTCGGTCCGCACTTAGTCCCAAGTCAAGCCGCACTTTGTCCCGAGCCGGTGCGGACACAGTCCCGACTCGAACCGCACTTTGGCGCGACTCGTGCGCTTACCAGAGTCCGCCGACGAAGCCTTGCGCGTATTTGATGCCGAAGACGCCGAGGTTTTTCGCGGCGTGCGCGATCACGCAGGGCAGGAGCGAGCGGTTGGCGTTCCACGCGGCGAAACGGCTCACATACATCCAGAGGGAAAACGAAAACGCCATTGCGGTGCTGAAAACGCCTTTCGCCGTCCACGTGATCGCGAAGCCCTCGTCGCCCCACGACCAGAGAAACGGATGGATCAGGGCGAACACGAGCGAGGCGCCGATGGCCGCGGCCCAGAGTGTCGCCCGACCGCGGTTTTCCACGACGAGATAGCCGCGAAAAATGAGTTCCTCGAGCACGGGAGCCACGAGCGTGTAGAGACCGAAGAGCCACGTCATGGTGGACTGCTCGGCGGTGAGCCCGAGCGCGTTTTCGCCCATGGTTTCCACGGCGAGCAGGACGAGCGCACCGACCGTGGCGATAAGCACGGCGGCGCGGGTGGGGCGGACGGCGCCCGGAAACGCGCGCGGGTTGGGCTGACCGGCTTCGGCGTTTTTCAGGTCTCCCCACCAAAGTTTGGCGATAAACAGAGCGCCAGCGAACATCAGAAGCAGGAGGAGGGGATCGTTGGTCATCTTATGGGGCGACTATTGATTAGCCATTTCTGAAACCGTTCCTAGCGTCCAGTCATTCATGAGTCACGCCACGCCCACCGCCAATCCCGTGCCGGCACATGCCTTTGCCGGTGTGTTTGCGCAGCTCGCGCCGCACATGGCGGCTCTCGACGAGTTCCTGCGCGGGCAGCTGGAGGCTTTCGAGCCGGAGATCCGCGACATGGCGGACTATTGCATCGATACCTCGGGCAAACGCATCCGCCCGGCGCTGGTTTTCTTGAGCGGTTGGCGCGGTCCGGGTGTGGTCACGCCTGAACTCGTGAAAGTGGCGGCCGTGGTGGAGATGGTGCATCTGGCGACGCTCGTGCATGACGACATCATGGACGAAGCGGATGTCCGCCGCGGGCGCCCGACGGCGGCGCGGAACTATGGCCCGACCGCCGCGGTGTTGCTCGGCGATGCGCTGCTGGCGCATGCGGTGCACCTGGCGGCACAGTTTCCCACGACGGAAATCTGCGCGGCGGTGTCGGAATCGACGCGCCGCGTGTGCGCGGGCGAGATCGTGCAGACGCTGCGTCGCGGTTCGACGAACGTGTCGCGCGCGGACTACGATCGCATCATCGATCTGAAGACGGCGGAGCTTTTCCGCGTGTCGTGTTTCCTCGGTGCGCGGCTCGCGGGCACGGCGGCCGGCTTCGTGGAAGCGGCGGCGAGTTTCGGGCGTCACCTCGGCATCGCGTATCAAATCTACGACGACCTCGCGGACTTTTTCGGTGAAGAGCGTCGCATCGGCAAAACGCTCGGGACCGATCTCGCGAGCGGCAAACTCACACTGCCGCTCCTCACGCTGATGGAAAAACTGCCGGCGAACGATCGCACCGAGCTCACGCAGGAAATCCTCGGACAACGCCCGCCGCAGCTCGCGCACCGGCTCGCCCAGATGGCATCCCTTGGCGTGTTCGAAGCGGTGTCGGCCAACGTCGAGGCGGAGATCGGTCGCGCGGTGGCGGCGTTGCAGCCGTGGTCCGAAGAGGCACCGACCGAAAAACTCCTGTCATTGTGCGATGTCCTGCGCGGCCAGCTCAGCGCCTTGCGCGGGCCGCAGTAGGCGGCGGAGCGGAGGCGTGAGGTTATCGTTTTTCGCTTAAGCGGTTGGGAACCGTTCCGTAAGAAAAGTGTTTGTGAGTCCCATGCACCCCGCGCGCCCCATTTTCCATTTGCCCCGCTTTGGGCTGCGCATTTCGTCTTAACCTGCGATGGATGCCGCTAAGACCCTAGGCAAGGCGCTCGTTGCGTCACCGGAACGCCAGCAAGAGGCGGATTCCGACATCGTGGTCGTGCGGCAGGTGCAGGCGGGCGATGTGGCGGCTTTTGACCAACTCGTCCGAAAATATCGCGAACGCGTTTATGGCGTCGTCTACCACCTGACCTCGAATCGCGAGGATGCGTCGGACCTGACACAGGACGCTTTCATCAAGGCTTTCCAGTCGATCAACCGCTTCCAGGGACAGTCCTCCTTCTTCACCTGGCTCTACCGCATCGCGGTCAATTCGACGCTCACGCACCTCAGAAAACAGCGCCTGCGGACCTTCTTTAGCTTCGACAAGATGGATCCGGAAGACACGGTGTCGGCGGAAGTCATTGCGGCTCTGACGGATAACACCGGCGCCGACCGCGGAACTTTTGCTCACGAGCTCCAGGAAAAATTGAACGAGGCGATGCAAAAATTGTCTATCAAGCACAGAACCGTGATCACGCTTTTTGAGATAGATGGCCTCAGCCACCAAGAAATTGCAGAAGTCATGGATTGCTCGGTGGGCACGGTTCGGTCCCGCCTCCATTACGCCAAACAGCTCCTTCAATCTGAGCTGCAGGCCTATATTCGCCGATGAACTCCACGCCTAAGAAAACCACTGTTACGTTGGAGGATTTGCTGCGGGTGAAGCGGGCAGAGCGTCCGCCGCCGGAGTTCTGGGCTGAGTTCGAGCGCGAGATGCGTTTGAAACAACTCGCCGCGATCGTGGAGCCGCGTCCGTGGTGGGCGCCGTTTATCCGTGTCGGCGCGCGTATCGCCCGTTACCAAGTGCCGGTGGGCGCCGCGGCGATTCTGGCCCTGTCTTTTGTCACGATCAGCGAATACCGTAGCGGCATGGCCGTGGAACCGTCGTTGACGATTCCGGAATCGAGCCTCGCCCGCGTTTCGATTCCTGCGCCGGTCCGTCCCGAATACGTGGCGCCGATGCAGGTCGCGGTGGTTTCCGCTCCCGAGCTCTCCTCCGAAATCGAACCGGCTGCTCCGGTCGTGGTGGCCGCGACGGCTGACACGGGGACCAGCTCGCACGTGATTCCGCTGCCGACCATGGCGCTGGTCAGCGCTGAGCCGAGCCCGTCGGCTCGCGCGATCGCCGCTAATCTCGAGGCTCTGCGCGCGACCGATCCCTCGATCATCGATGAAGTCTTTGGCCGCAGCCACGTGGCCCTCGAAGTTCGCCAGCCGGTCCGCGATCCGCTTGAGCAACTCGGAGCCTCCCGCGACTCACGCCGCGCGCGCCTGCTCGCGGCCGGAATGCCCGCTTCCTCGGCCAACAACGAGTTCGTGCCGGTTTCCAGCAGCGATCGCGTGACGCGCTCGCTCACCGAAGAACGACTCTATGACTCGGTGAGCCGGGTAGGCGTCAGCGGCGATCGCGTGGCGATCCGGTTCTGAGCCATTTCGAAGTTTAGCTTTTCAAGCCCCGCTTCCCGCGGGGCTTTTTGCTTTTCCGGCGCGATGGATACGCTGAGCGCACGATGAGAACCGAACGCGACTCCATGGGAGAAATGTCCGTGCCCGACGACGCGCTTTACGGCGCCTCCACGCAACGAGCGGTGCTCAACTTTCCGATCAGCGGCCACACGATGCCCGAAGGTTTCATCCGTGGCCTCGGTCTCGTGAAGCTCGCCTGCGCCCGCGCCAACGAAGACCTCGGTTTGCTCCCGCCGGAGAAAAGTCGCGCGATCCAGCGCATCGCGCGCGAGATCTCCGACGGACAGCTCTCGGCGCATTTTCCTGTCGATGTATTTCAGACCGGCTCGGGCACGTCGACCAACATGAACGCCAACGAGGTGATCGCTCAGCGCGCGCGCCAGCTCGCCCGCGACGACGCATCGATTCCCGCACTGCATCCCAACGACGACGTCAACCTCGGCCAATCTTCCAACGACATCATTCCCACCACGCTGCACGTGAGCGTCGCAGTGGCGCTGCAGCAAAATCTACTCCCGTCGCTCATCGAACTCGCCGGCGCGCTCGATCGCAAAGCCACTGAGTTCGACGTCATCGTGAAGATCGGCCGCACGCATTTGATGGATGCCACGCCGCTCACGCTCGGGCAGGAATTTTCCGGCTACGCCGCGCAGACGCGCAAAGCCATTCGCCGTGTGGAGCATGCGATCGCGCTCATGTCCGAACTGGCGATCGGCGGCACCGCCGTCGGCACCGGCATCAACTGCCATCCGGAGTTTCCCGTGCGCGTCTGTCGCATCTTGAGTGACGAGACAGGCATCGCGTTTGTCGAAGCGCCCAACCATTTCGAGGCGCAGGCCGCGCGCGACGATGCCGTCGCAGTTGCGGGCGAACTCGCGGCGATTTCCGCGAGCCTGATCAAGATCGCCAATGATATCCGGCTGCTCGGCTCCGGTCCACGCGCGGGTCTGGGCGAGCTGAGGCTGGCTGCTACGCAACCGGGGTCATCGATCATGCCGGGCAAGGTGAATCCCGTGATGAGCGAGATGCTCGTGCAGGTCGGTTTCTACGTGCAGGGACTTTCCTCGACGGTCGTCCAATGCGGCAACACAGGGCACTTCGAACTTAACGTCACGATCCCGCTTATCGCGCACTGCCTGCATGAATCGATCGCGTGCCTCGCCAACGGCGCGCGGGTTTTCTCCGAGAAATGCGTGGCCGGGCTCGAGGCCGATGCCGAACGCTGCGGCGAACTCGTCCGTCGCTCGCTCATGCTGGTCACGGCGTTGAATCCATATGTTGGATACGACAAGGCCGCGGCTGTCGCCAAAGAAGCGCTGAAGACCGGCCGCACGTTGCGCGAAATCGTGCTCGAACAAAACCTGATGGATGCCGCCACGCTCGATCGCGCCCTCGATCCACGTCAGATGACCCAGCGCGGCGGCACCGTCCCCGGCATGGGCGGGGGTTGAGCGGGTTTTGTGTTTGATTGATCCCAACCGCTCGCGGGGGTGTCGTGGTTCGCACCTTGGCGCGACCCGGTCCGCACTTTGTCCCGCCCCGGTCCGCGCATTGACGCCATGCCGCGCGGCCTTCAGCGTGACGGCGGTGTTGAATAAAGCAGAGCTTGCCTGAGAAGACGTTGGACGAAGCGCGGCTGGCGCGACGGGGCGTGGCATGCCCGGCGGTGCAGCTCCACGGCGGTCGCTTGTTTCGTTCGGCGTGAATGCGGCCCATCCCCACGGGATGGGTGTTTCCACTTCCAGACGCCGGGGAATCGCATTCCCATGTCTTCTCAGCACCCAGCAAACGAACAAAACCTGCTCGCGCGTTCGCGACCTCGACCGCGCGCCACCTACCTCAAATGCCATCACTGTCGCGGCGAGTTCTCCCTCGACGCGCCCGGCACGCGACACCGCAACCACTGTCCGTGGTGCCTCTGGAGCGTGCACCTCGACGTCACACCGGGGGATCGGGCGTCCGACTGCCGCGGTGGCATGGAACCGATCGCGATCAGCGCGCAGCCCGACGGTGAGTGGCTGATCGTTCATCAGTGCAAAACGTGCTTCACCGTGCACGTGAACCGGATTGCGGGTGACGACAGCGAGCGCGAACTGCTGGGCCTCGCGGTCCGGCCGTTGCGTTTGGCTCCGTTCCCGTTCTGATGGCGGGCGGGCGCAATCGATGCGCCCGCCTTTTTCTTTTCGTCATGGCCGTCCATCAGGAAACGCTGACCCTCCGCGCCCGCGGCGCGGGCACGCACGAGATCACCGACGAGGTCGCCGCCGTCGTGGCGCACAGCAAGATCGCGCGCGGCATCGCGACCGTGTTTTGTCAGCACACGAGCTGTTCGCTCGTGATCATGGAAAACGCCGATCCCTCAGCGCGGCGCGATCTCGAAGCCTGGCTCGACCGACTCGTGCCGGAGGATGATCCGCATTTCACGCACACGCTCGAGGGCCCGGACGACATGCCGAGTCACATCAAGATGGCGCTCACCCGCACGAGCGAGACCATCCCCGTATCCGAAAACGAACTACAGCTCGGCACGTGGCAGGGGATTTTCCTTTGGGAACACCGGCGCGCGCCGCATTCGCGTCGCGTGATCGTGACTGTGCTCGGCGAGTAAGCAGCCGGCCGAAGGACTCTGAAAAACAAAAACGCCGGACCCGCGTGGCAGGTCCGGCGCTCGAAAGGAGCGAGCGGTGCGCGAGTGGTTTATTTGCCCGGAGCGCAGATGCCGCAGACGTTCACGAAGAAGTCGTTGCCCTTGTCATCGACGAGGATGAACGCGGGGAAATCTTTCACTTCGATCTTCCACACGGCTTCCATCCCGAGTTCGGGATACTCGAGCAGCTCGACCTTGGTGATGTTTTCCTTCGCGAGAATCGCGGCGGGGCCGCCGATCGAGCCGAGATAGAAGCCGCCGTATTTCTTGCAGGCGTCGGTCACGGCTTTGCTGCGGTTGCCCTTGGCGAGCATGACCATCGAGCCGCCGAGCGACTGGAAGAGATCGACGTAGCTGTCCATGCGGCCGGCGGTCGTGGGACCGAACGAACCGGACGCGTAACCGGTCGGCGTCTTCGCGGGACCGGCGTAGTAAACCGGGTGATCCTTGAAGTATTGCGGGAGGCCCTGGCCGGCATCGACGCGCTCCTTGAGTTTCGCGTGCGCGATGTCGCGTGCGACGATCACGGGACCGGAAAGCGAGAGACGCGTGGTGACGGGATACTTCGAGAGTTCGGCGCGAATCTCCGCCATCGGCCGATTGAGGTCGATTTTGACGATGTTGTCGTCCTTGAGCGTGCGCTCGCTGGCGGGGATGAAGCGGCCCGGGTTGGTCTCCATCTTTTCGATGAAGATGCCGTCCTTCGTGATTTTGGCTTTGATGTTGCGGTCGGCCGAGCAGGAGACGCCGACGCCGACGGGGCAGCTTGCGCCGTGGCGAGGCAGGCGAACGACGCGCACATCGAGCGCGAAATACTTTCCGCCGAACTGCGCGCCGATGCCGCTTTGCTGCGCCATCTTCAGAATCTTGGCCTCCATCTCGAGGTCGCGGAACGCGCGGCCGTGTTCGTTGCCGGTCGTCGGGAGCGCGTCGAGATACTTGGTGGACGCGAGCTTCACCGTCTTGAGGCACGCCTCGGCGCTGGTGCCGCCGATTACGAACACGAGGTGGTAGGGCGGGCACGCGGCGGTGCCGAGATAGGAGAGTTTGTCGGCGACGAACTTCTCGAGGCTCTTCGGGTTGAGCAGCGCCTTTGTTTCCTGAAACAGGAAGGTCTTGTTCGCCGAGCCGCCGCCCTTCGCGACGAAAAGGAATTTATACTCGCTGCCCTCGGTGGCGTAGAGGTCGATCTGCGCGGGGAGATTGGTGCCGGTGTTGACCTCTTTCCAGAGATCGAGCGGCGCGGTCTGCGAGTAGCGAAGGTTTTCTTTCGTGTAGCACTCGTAGACGCCCTTGCTGAGAAACTCCGCGTCGTTGGCGCCGGTCCAGACCTGCTGACCCTTCTTCGCGACGATCGTGGCGGTGCCGGTGTCCTGACAAAACGGCAAAATGCCCTCGGCGGCGATCTCCGCGTTTTTCAGCAGCGTGAGCGCGACATAGCGGTCGTTGGCCGAAGCTTCCGGATCGTCGAGAATCGCGGCGACCTGCGCGAGGTGCTTCGGACGCAGCATGAACGAGCAGTCATGCATCGCCTGCTGGGCTACAAACGCGAGCGCTTCGGGCGCGACTTTCAGGATTTCCTTTCCCTCGAACGTCGTCGTGCTCACGCCCTCTTTCGAAACGAGGCGATACTCAGTGTCGTCGGGGCCGAGCGGGAAGGGGTCTTGATAGAAGAACGGCGGAGTAGCCATGCGGCGACGATGACGGCGCGCAGGGGGCGAGACAAGCGGTGTTGCGGCGCTCCAGCAGGTTAGCAGCCGCAAAGCAGCAGGGCATTAGGGCCTGCTTGCGTTTCTGCGATTCGTTTACGTCTGCGATGTGGGTTCGGGCGCCGGCGGCGTGGCATCCGCGACCATCTGACGGATAACGTCGTGAAAGCGTGAAAGATCTCCGCTGCCCACGACCTCGCCTGGGGTGGCGCCCCAGCCGTTGGTGCTCGGCCAGATTCCGTGCTGAACAAATGCGTCCTGCGCGATCTGCAGTCCGGCGACGGAGAGGTAATCTTTCTGGTCCTTGTCGTCGCGCGATTGTGAAACGCGATCGGGCGGGATCTGCGTGATGCGCCCGCTGGAGACATAAGCGAGATCGTGCAACGCCACGAACGGGCGCGAATCCGTCAGCGTCGTCGCGGGCCGCGAGTTCGAGCCGCGCAGGTAGCGGGCGTATTCCAGATGGTTTTCCAGCAGCGGATCGAACGGATCGAGCGGCAGTCGTTCGATGCGTCCATCGCACCAGCGGATCTCCGCCGTCTGGCCGATCACGTAGCGGATCGTGGCCTGTTCGCAGATGACGACCTCCGCCTGCGAAGCGGAATTCGCACACGCATGGGAGACGGCAACGCGCATGTTCACGCCGCCGGTCGTATCCGCTTCGACGAAGAATGTATCCGCTCCCTGAATACTGTGGGCGCGGTAAAGTTCGCCGCGGACGGCCGTGAGTTGCGCCCAGCTCATCAGGTCGCCACGGCCGGCCCAGAAGAGCAGATTGTGCACGAAGTGCGCGAGCGCGTTGCCCAGGCACGAGTCGAGGACCATGCGGCCTTCGATCTCGAGACGTCCCGCCCAGGGCGCGCGGCGGAAATAGTCCACCGGTCGCGGCCAGAGCGCGGTCAACGTCGCGCCGCGCACGGCGCCGAACTCGCCCGCGAGCACCCGCTCTTTGAGCGAGAGGCGCGTCGGCTCGATGATGAAATTGAAGCCAACCAGCGAGGCCCGCCGCAGCGTCGCATCACGCTGGATCATCCGGTCGAGCTCCGCGTAATCGAGCGTCGGCGGTTTTTCCAGGTAGCTCGGCAGCCCATACGAGGCCGCGGCCGCGTGCATTTCGGCGTGAAGCTGGATGGGGGTGGGGATGACCACCATGTCGAGATCCGCGTGACAGGCCTCCAGCATCTCGCGGTAATCGCCAAACACGCGCACGCCGGGCGCGCCGAGCTGCCAATGCTGCTGCAGCGCCTGGAAGCGCGCGGGCTCCGGGTCGCAGGTGCAGACCAGACGCATGACGCCGCGGTCTTCGAGCTTGCGCACCGTGTCGTGGTGCGCCCCGGCGAAACCGCCCATCCCGATGATGCCAATACGCAGGGGCGGCTTCACACGATCTTCAGTTTCGGCAGATCCTGGCCGTCGATCAGTCCGACGGGCCTTCCTTTCGCGTCGATGACGATGAGGTCGTCGATCTTGTGCGCCTCGAACAGGCGCAAGGCATCGACTCCGAGCGCGTTCTCGGAGATGACCTTGGGGTTGCGCGTCATGAAAGTGGAAACGGGCTTCTGGAGAAAATCCGGCCCGGTGAGCGCGCTGCGGCGGAAATCTCCGTCGGTCAGGATGCCCGTGAGTTTTCCTGTTTTCGGATGCACCAGCGCGATGCTGCCCGACTTGGCGCGAGTCATCGCGAGAATCGCATCTTGGGTGGACAGAGATTCTTTCGCCACGGGCAGGCGATCGCCGCGCCGCATGATATCGCTCACGCGCAGCAAGAGTCCGCCGAGATTTCCCGCCGGGTGAAAACGTGCAAAATCGTCGCGCGTGAAACCGCGGGCCTCCAGCAACACCATCGCGAGTGCGTCGCCGAGCGCGAGGGCGGCGGTGGTGCTGGACGTGGGCGCGAGCGCGAGCGGGCACGCTTCGCGCGGCACTTGGTAGATCAGGTGAAAGTCGGCGTTCTTCGCGAGATCCGAGTCGGCGTTCTTCGTGAGCGCCACGATGCGCACTTCCTGACGCTTGAGCACGGGCAGGAGGCGCAGGACTTCCTCCGTCTGGCCGCTGTTGCTCAACACGATCGCGAGGTCGCCTGCCATGCAAAGCCCGAGATCGCCGTGCAGCGCCTGCGTCGCATCGAGAAAACTCGAGGTCACTCCCGTGCTGTTGAAGGTGCCGGTCAGCTTCTGGGCGATGTGGGCCGATTTGCCGACGCCGGTGAAGATCAGCTTGCGGCCCGACGCGATCGTCTGGGTCACCGCCTGGAACGTCTTTACAAATTCCTGGCCGAGCGCTCCGGCGGTGGCCTCCAACGCCTCCGTTTCCAACCGTATGCAAGCACGCGCACGGGAAAGGACGGTTTTAGGTGAGAGCGCCATTTAGGATTTGAGTCGCGGGGAGAGTCTGCGGAATTTACGACCCACGAACCTCCGTTCAATTCCTTTTCCTGATCTGATGCGAACCCTTCGGCTCTTCCTGTTCTGTCTCGCCCTGCTTGGCTGGGGCCTGACGACGGGTTGTGAGCGCAAAGACAGCTCGGCGCAGTCGGCGGAAGTGGACGATCCCGCTTACCGGCAGGCGCAGCAACTCGGTCGCCAGGGCCGCAGTCAGGAGGCGCTCGCGTTTTATCTGAAACTCATTTCGAAGCGCGGCGACTCCGCGCCCGAGTCGCACCTTGAGGCCGGCCTGATCTATCTCCAGCACATCAAGGACCCGCTCGCGGCCATCTATCATTTTCGCAAATACCTCGAGCTGCAGCCCAACTCGCGCCAGGCCGTTTACGTGCGCGGTTTGGTCGACACGGCGAAACGCGAATTCGCGCGCACGCTGCCTGCGCAACCGCTCGAGAGTCAGGCCGAGCGACTGGACATGCTCGACCAGATCGAGCGTCTGCAACGCGACAACGAACAACTCCGCGCCGAACTCGCGGCCGCACGTGCCGGCGGCGGCGCGGGGACCGTGACCAGCCGCGCCACGTTGCAAACCGATCCGCCGGTCCAGCGCGCGCGCACGACTGATTCGTCGGAGCCGCGTCCGTTTTTCACCGGCCCCACGCCGGTGACGGTGCCCGCCGAAGAAGAATCGCCGGTCACGCTCGCACGCGAAGAACCTTTTGTCGCCCCTCCGACGACCGCCGCGAGCAACACCCCTGCAACCAACACCGCCCGACCCGCGATCAACGCCGCACAGCCGCCGACGCGCCCCGGTGTTTCCCGGCCTACGCCGCCTGCGGGTTCACCGCGCCGTCACACCGTCCAAAAAGGCGACACGCTCTTCAATCTGGCTCAGCGCTACTACGGAAATCGCTCGCGCTGGCGCGACATCTACCAGGCCAACCGCGACCAGATGCCTAGTGAAAACTCCATCCGCATCGGCATGGAGTTGCGTATTCCATGACGCGATCCGGCGCACGGCCGGCTTTACGAGACGAGCACGCGCGTTCATTCCCCTGAGCGGCCGCTGCCGCGTCATGCCGTCCACCTCCCGTCGCACGTCCGTTTTCACCGAGTCGCTGATTCGCGAGATGTCCCGCGTCGCCGCGCGACACGGTGCGATCAATCTCGCGCAAGGTTTCCCCGACTGGGACCCGCCTGCCGCACTCGTGCAGGCCGGTCGCGATGCGATGGACAGCGGTCGTCACCAATATGCGGTCACGTGGGGCTCTCCCGAACTGCGTAATGCTCTCGGGGCGAAAATCGCGCGCTTCATGGGCGTGCCGGTCGAGGCCGATCGCGAACTCGTCGTCACCTGCGGCGCGACTGAGGCGATGATGGTCGCCATGATGACCGTGTGCGATCCCGGCGACCGCGTCGGCATGTTCTCGCCGTTCTACGAAAACTACTCAGCCGACGCGATTCTCACGGGTGCCACGCCCGTCCACGTGCCGCTGCATCCGCCCACGTATCGTTTCGATCCCGACGAACTTCGCCGCGCCTTCGCGAGCGGACTCAAGGCTTTCGTGCTCTGCAATCCGTCGAATCCGTGCGGCCGCGTTTTCACGCGCGAGGAGCTGCTCTACATCGCTGCGCTCGCCGAGGAGTTCGACGTCTTCGTGCTCACCGACGAGGTTTACGAACACATCGTCTTCGCGCCGCATCGGCACACGTATTTTGCGACGCTACCCGGCATGGCGAAACGCACGCTCATGTGCTCGTCGCTGTCGAAGACGTTTTCCATCACGGGCTGGCGCCTCGGTTATGTGCACGCCGCGCCGGAGATCATCGCGCAGGCGCGCAAGGTCCACGACTTCCTCACCGTCGGCGCCGCCGCCCCGCTGCAACACGCCGTCGTCACCGCGCTCAATTTTCCCGCGAGTTACTACGACGAACTCGCCGCTGAATACGCCGCATCGCGCGACGTGCTGCTCGGCTACCTCGATCAAACCGGTCTCACCTACACGAAGCCCGAAGGGGCGTATTTCGTGATGCTCGACGTCTCGCCCTTCGGCTACGCGAGCGACGTCGAGTTTTCGCACTGGATGACGCGCGAGATCGGCGTCGCGCCCGTGCCCGGCTCGAGCTTCTTCGCGCATCCGGAAAACCGCTACGTGCGGCTCAACTTCGCGAAGAAACCCGAGACCCTGCACGCCGCCGGCGAGCGGTTGTTGAAACTCCGCCGCTGAGCGAGAGCGGGCGACGTATTCGTCGAGCCGATACTGCGACCGACCGAGCGTCGGCGCGGATCAGTGTTTTGCCGACATGCGGACTCGTTTCGCTCCGGGCGAACCGGAGTGAGCGCGATCGGTCTAGCGCTCACGCCCTGCTCTAGAAACCTCACTCTGCTCCGCCCATGAACAAACCCGTTTCCATCGCTCTCCTCATCGTCGGTGTCATTCTCGTGATCTACGGGATCAGCGCCGGCGATTCCGTGGCCTCCGAAGTGTCCGAAGCCGTGACCGGTGCGCCGACCAATCGCACGATCTGGTTCCTCGTCCTCGGCATCATCGCCGGACTCGTGGGCCTCTTCGGCCTCCTCCGCGGCCCCAAGGTCTGATCGCACGGCGTCCCGACCCGGTCCGCACCTTCGCTCGACCCGGTGCGCACCTTGTCGCGACCGTGTTCGGACCTTCGGTCACTCGTGTCCGCACATCCGCTCCACCGTGTCTGGATGTTCGTGCGACCGTGCCCGCACCTTGGCTCAACTTAGAGCGCACCGCATCGCGGCGCGGTGCAGACCGCATGGCAACCCGGGACCGCACCGTTGTCATTCTGAGCGAAGCGAAGAATCCAGTTCGGGTCTCGCTGCGGATCACGGCCGCGATTGTCCAAGTGGATTCTTCGCTTCGCTCAGAATGACAAGGAGGGACGGGGAGCACTTCCGCTTCCGCGTTTCCGTTCCTCCGCGTTTCCGCGATTGGCCCGGTTCCTTCCGTGCTTCCGTGTTTCCGTGATCGCGCCGTGTTTCACGTCACGCCGAGCGGAGCGCTTCGTCGAGAGCCTCGATCACGAAATCGATTTCCGCCGGACCGATGCACATCGGCGGCGTGATGCGGAGCGTGTTGCTGAAAAGTCCGCTCTTGCCGATGAGAAGACCGAGTTCGCGCGTGCGTTCGAAGACGCGGGCGCATTCCTCCTTCGCGGGTTCTTTCGTCGCGCGATCCTTCACGAGCTCCACGCCGGCGAGCAAACCCGCCCCGCGCACGTCGCCGATGAGCGTATGTTTCGTGGCGAGTTTCTCGAGGCCCGCACGAAGACGCTGGCCCATGTGGAACGTGTTCTCCTGCAGTTGTTCGCGTGCGATCACGTCGAGGACCGCGCGACCTTGCGCGCAGGAAACGGGATTTCCGCCGAAGGTGTTGAAGTGCAGTCGCGCGGCGTGCGCGGCGGCGATTTGCGGCGTGGTGACGACGGCGGCGAGCGGCGCGCCGTTGCCGATACCTTTCGCCATCGTGACAATGTCGGGCACGACGCCGTGCGTTTCGAAGCCCCAGAAATGCGTGCCTGTGCGGCCGAAGCCCGCCTGCACTTCGTCGGCGATGCAGAGTCCGCCGGCGGCGCGCACGTGTTCGTAAGCGTGGCGCAGGTAACCGTCGGGCAAAACGACCGCGCCGCCGACACCTTGGATCGATTCGGCGAAAAACGCGGCGATGCGACCCGAGGTGCCAAACTGGATCAGATCGCGAACGTCCTCGGCGTAGTGTTTGCCGGCGTCGGCATCGGCGCGTCCGAACGGCCCGCGATACGTGTCCGGCATGCGCGCGTGATGCACGCCAAAGGTGTGCGGCACGTTGAACTTCCACGTGCTCTGCGACGTGAGGCCCATCGTGGCCGAACTGCCGCCGTGGTAGCCGTTGCGCAGCGCGATCACATCGAAGTTTCCCGTCGCGGCGCGGGCGAGCGTGAGCGCGAAGTCGTTGGCCTCGGAGCCGGAGTTGACGAAGTAAACGACCTTGAGATCGCCCGGCAGCCGGGCTGCGAGATCACGAGCGTAGACCGCGATCTCGGGATGGAGATAAATCGTAGTGGTGTGCTGGATACGCTCTTGCTGGCGTCGCGCGGCCTCGAGCACGGCGGGGTGCGAGTGGCCTACGCTCACGGTCACAATGCCGCCGAAGGCGTCGAGATAGCGGCGGCCTTTTTCATCGAACAGCCAGCAGCCATGGCCTTCGACCACCATCAGCGGATGCTGATAATAGTGAAACATCGCCGGACTCAGAAACTCGCGACGCAGCGCGAGGACTTCTTCGGCCGACGGACCGGCGTAGGGCTGGGGCTGATACGGGCAGGGCGGGAGCGGGATCGAACTCATCGCTCCCGCAGTCTCAACCCGAGCGGCGGCCGGCGGCGAGCGCAGAGCGCAGCGAACGCGTCTCGGCGAGAACCTCGCGGGCGGCGGCGAGCGCGCTGCTTTCGCCGGACGCGGGAATCGCGAGCGGCGCTGCGGGCGCGTGATCGGTCAGATGAGGATCGTCGGGATCGCCGAGACTCGCTTGGCGGAAGCGTCGGAGACGGTCGAGGATCAGGTCGCGAATCTCCGAGGCATTGGTCACGCTGTGAAAGATCGCGGCGTGCAGCGAATTCGCCTCGTCGGGTTGCGCGCGTTGCGAGCTGCCTCCGCCGCCGGCGGATTGCACCCGCACGTCAGCGAGTCCGAGCAGTCGCTGCAGCGGACCTTGCTTCACCTCGACCTGCTGGAGATTGGCGAAACTCATCGTCGTTTCCGTGAGCGTGAAAACACCCGCGCGCAGGCGCAGGCTGCGGTCGGTGACGATATACCAGCGCTGCTCGAAATCGAGGCGCACCGCGGCGAACGTGATCGGCAGCTGCGCGATGAAACCCGCAATGGCGAGAAACTCGAACAGCTTCACCAGCGGCAACGCCCACCACGGTGCGCGGATGAGGAACTGTTTGGTGCCTTCCACGGCGGGCGGCGGGAGGATGGACTGGATGACGCGAAAGGCGCGAATCCGGCCGTCGTCGGCCGCCTCGACCTGCACTTGCGCGGAGGGATCCTGGGCAGCGCGCGCGGCGAGGACCTCGCGTTCCACTTCGTGGATGAAGGAGAGGGAGAAAAGGATGCCGATCACCGCACCGATTTGCGTGAGCACCCAGCCTCCGAGCCGCACGTAGAAATAGTTTTTGCCCGCGTGAAAAACCCGCACCGATTCGGGCGCGCCCGCGGGCGGCTCCGGCTGCGGAGGCACGCGCAGGAGTCGCAGCAACCACTTGCTCGCGCGATCATACATGGCGGTTGTCCTCCGTGGACGCGCGCGTCGCAGGCAGTTCGGCGCGCAGCGCGCGAAGCTCGGCGGCGATTTCGCTCAGCGTCAGCGCGAGTTCGTGATCGCCCGCGGGTGCGGCGCCGACCGGTGTGGCCGAGGCGGATGGAGCGGGATGCGGGTCCTTCACGCCGCGCATCTTGTGATAGAGAAAATCGCGGACGGCCTCGAACTCCTTGAGCCCTTCGATCGTCATCTCGGCTTCGGCGTTGCCGCTCGCCGTCTGCACGAGCACGCGCGCGAGACCGAGCCAGCGTTCGACGACATTGGAGCGAAGATGGATATCCTGAATGCGCGCGTAGTTGATGATGATTTCGTGACGGAAAAGAACTCCCCAGCGCATCGACACGCCCTCGTCGGTGAACCGATAGCGCATGGTGTGATAGCGAAAATACGCCGGCAGCGCGAGGAACGGGAACAGCGGCGGAAACACCAGGCAGCTCAGGAGATAATAGGTCAGAAGATCGCGATGGGGGCGCTCGATCGCGAAAATGGTGCTGTCGTGGGGCGGCGGTTTCACACGCGAGTCTTTTGCGCGAACGCGCGGACGGCTCAAGGCTGGAGCATGACATCACCCGCACGAACGCGCAGAAAATTCCCGCGTGTGGGGAGACGTGCGATTTGTTTGAACTTGGACACGTGCTCGGCTCCGATGCGCGCGCATGACGTCGCCCTCTTTTGCCGAGGCGTTTTGGTTTTGGCTGAAGCTGGGTTTCATCAGCTTCGGTGGACCGGCTGGTCAGATCGCGATCATGCACACCGAACTCGTCGACCGGAAGAAGTGGATCTCCGAGCACCGGTTTCTGAACGCGCTGAATTTCTGCATGCTGTTGCCCGGCCCTGAGGCGATGCAGCTCGCCACGTATTGCGGCTGGTCGATGCACGGCGCGCGCGGAGGCATCGTCGCGGGTGCGCTTTTTGTGCTGCCGGCGGCGGTGCTGCTGTGGGCGCTGAGCTGGCTGTATGCGGCGCACGGCTCGGTCGCGTGGGTGATGGCGGTGTTCGCGGGACTCAAACCGGCGGTGACAGCGATCGTGGCGGCCGCGGTCATTCGCATCGGCCGCACGGCGCTCAAGAAAATGTCGATGTGGATCGTCGCCGCGGCTGCGTTCGTCGCGATCTTCTTTCTGAAAATTCCGTTTCCTGTGATCATTGCCATTGCGGCGTTGCTGGGGTGGTGGCTCGCGATCGGGGAGACGGCGTCCGCGACACCGCATGTGCCGAGATCGCACGAGCTGTTGACGGAGCCGAGTTGGCGGCGCGCGTTCAGAGTCACGGCGCTGTGCGGCGCGCTGTGGTGGGCGCCCATCGTCGCGCTCGCGCTGTGGCAGGGCGGCGGCAGCGTGTGGGTGCGCGAGGCGATTTTCTTCAGCAAGGCCGCGATGGTCACGTTTGGCGGTGCGTATGCGGTGCTGCCTTACGTCGGACAGCAGGCGGTCGAGACGCATGGCTGGATCACGGCCAGCCAAATGCTCGACGGACTCGCGCTCGCGGAGACGACGCCCGGGCCGTTGATCATGGTGCTGCAGTTTGTCGGATTTCTCGGCGGTTGGCAGCATCCGGGGAATTTGTCCCCGCTGCTGGCAGCCACGCTCGGCGCGGCGATCACAACGTGGACGACGTTTCTGCCGTGCTTCCTGTGGATATTTCTCTTCGCGCCGCACATCGATCGGCTCGGGCGCAATCCGCTGCTGAGCGGCGCGCTCACGATGGTGACCGCCGCGGTCGTCGGTGTGGTGCTCAATCTCGCGGTGTGGTTTGGCTGGCACGTGTTTCTGCCCGAGACGGGACGGATCGACGGCTTTGCGATCGCGTGGACCGTCTTGTCGTTTGCGGCGCTGCAATCAGGCCGCGTCGGTATGCTCACGGTGCTTGCACTCAGCGCGCTCGCGGGCGTGGCCAGGTTGTGGCTCGTGTGAACCTCTTCGCGCGACCTTTCCGCACCGCACGGCTGGGTCCGGTTTGTCATTCTGAGCGAAGCGAAGAATCCAGTGAGCGCTGGGCCGCGGTGCACGGCTACGAAGTTCCAACTGGATTCTTCGCTTCGCTCGGAATGACAGGAGAAATTGAGGGCACGAAAAAGCCGGCCCCTTGCGGAGCCGGCTTCGAAAACAACAAGCGACGCTGCGATCAGCGGCGGCCGTTGAGAATCTCGTTCACGAGCGGCGTGGCATCGTAGGCTTTGCGCAACGCTTCGATGATGAAGGCGCTGTGCACGCTCAGGGCGCGCGATTGTTTGTCGTCGTAGCCGAAGTCGGACACGAGCGACTGAATGTTGCCGTCGAAGATGATGCCGATGAATTCACCGGCGGTGTTCACCGTCGGGCTGCCGGAGTTGCCGCCGATGATATCGCAAGTGGTGACGAAGTTGGCCGGCGTGGTGAGGTCGAACGTCGACTTCTTCGCGTGCCAGTGCGCGGGCAGTTCGAACGGATCCTTGTTGCCCTGCTTTTCGCTGCGCTCGAAGAGGCCGCTGAGCTGCGTGATCGACGGCACCTGCACGCCGTTTTCCTCGTAGCCTTTCACGGGACCGTAGCTGAGGCGCAGCGTGAACGTCGCGTCCGGATACGTGCCGGTGCCCTGCACGGCGAAGCGCGCTTTGCCGATCACGGCCTGTGCCTGCTGCTTAATTTCGTCCTGCTCCTCGACGATCTTGCGGAGCGCGCGAGCTTCGTCGTCCACGAGCTGCGCGAGTTCGATCATCGGATCCTTCGCGGCGGTCACGGCGGAGGCGCCTCCTTCGTAGAGTTTGCGGCGGAACGCCACGTCGCGCACCTGCGTGCCGTTGATGAGCTCGGCGGCGCGCACGCGCGGCGACTTGCCCGCGAGGACTTGCTTCACGAGCGGATCGTTGGCGCCGAATTTCTCGACGAAATACGAGAGCGCGTCGGAGAGCAGCACGATCTCGAGATCGGCGTAGATCGGCTTGTCGGAGAACAGCTCCTGCTCGAACGATTCGCGGCGCGAATCGGTGAACTCCTTCAGGCGCTCGCCGTTGGGTTTCGCGCGCTCGATGCCGGCGCGCAACAGTTCGCGCGCGAGAGCGAACGATTCCGAGTTGAACGCGATGCCGCTCTCGAGGAAGCGATGACGCGTGACGATCGCCGCGATCTTCTTCTGCGCCTCGGCGATGCGGTCGAACGCCGCGAGCGCTTCCGCGCCGTCCTTCACGTCCTTGAGCTGGTTCTTGAACGCTGCTTCGGCGGCGACTTTGGCCTCGAAGAACTCCGGATCCTGCAACGCGGCGAGCGCGCCGTCGCGGGCCTTGCGCGAGTTCTGGATGCCGAACAGTTCGTCGCGGGCGCGGCGGGCGTTTTCCGCGGAGCGGCCGCTCCACGCGAGCAGCGCGACCTCGCGGCGCTTCAGCAACTCGAGTTGAAACGGATACTGGTTGTCGCGGATGTATTCGAGTTCTGGCACGGTGAGCAGACGACGCGTCGTGCCCGGGTGACCGGAGACAAATGCGAGCTCGCCGTCCTGCGCGCCGACCTTGGACCACTTGAGGTAGTTCGCCGGCTTCACCGGCTGGCCGTTTTCGTAAACGCGCAGAAACGCGACGTCCAAGTTGTAGCGCGGATATTCGAAATTGTCGGGATCGCCGCCGAAGAACGCGACCGAAAGCTCCGGCGCGAAGACGAGGCGGACGTCGGTGTATTTCTTGAAACGATACAGGTGATACGCGCCGCCCTGATAGAGGGTGACGACGTCGCTGCGCAGACCGGTTTTCTCGAGCGACTCCTTTTCGATCTCAGCCATCACCTTGCGGCGCGCGGCAACTGCGGCCTCGCTCGTGGCGCCGACCGGGATGGCGGCGTTGACGCGTGCGGTGACGTCTTCGATCGACTGCAGCACGTTGAGCTCGAGATCGACGCACTTGAGTTCGTCGGCCTGCGTCTTCGCGAGGAAGCCGTCGCGCAGGTAATTGTGCTCCTCCGACGAGAGCTTCTGGATCGCATCGGCGGCGACGTGGTGATTCGTCACCACAAGACCATCGGCCGACACGAACGAACCCGAGCCACCGCTGTTGAAGCGCACGGAGGATTTCATGAGGTGGTTGAGCCACGCGTCGGTGATCTCGAACCCGTATTTCGCCTGGATCTCTTCGCGCGGCGGGACGGAAAACAGCCACATACCCTCGTCGGCCCGGGCCAACGTCGCAGCGACCAGAGCGGACAAGCCAATTGCAAAACGGCTAAGTTTCATGGTGCGGCAAAAGTGCCGCAAACGCCGCGTGGCGCGAGTCGGAAGCGACGAGCGGCACAAACCCCGGGCCGAACGGCAACGTGTCCCGAGTCAGGCCGCACCTTGGCTCGACGCAGTGCGCACTCAGGCACGACCCGAGCCGCACCTTGTCCCGACGTGGGACGGACCTTGGCTCGACGTGGGACGGACCGTGGCTCGACGTGGGACGGACCGTGGCGCGACTCGGGACGAACTTGGTTGAACCCGGAGGAGCAGAGAACGCAGAGGTGGCGGGAGACTTTCTCCTGCTGTCATTCTGAGCGAAGCGAAGAATCCAGTTGGAGCTTCGTAGCCATGCGCCGCGGCATCGCGCACACTGCATTTTTCACTGCGCCCTCGCCGCGGATGAAGCGTTGCGACGCGACGAGGGCGTCGCGTCCCCAGCTGTTGCACCGGAGGAAACGAAGAGAACGGAGCAGTTTTTTCTCCGGTTTCTCTGTTACCTTCCGCGCGGAAAGTCCCGCTCAGATCACCCAGCTCTGGAGGATCTTTTGGTAGTTGGCGCGCTCGTAGGCGGCGGGGTCGGGGCAGCGGCTGTGATTCATCGCGCCGCGGAGTTCGTCGATGTCGGAATACTCGTGCTTGATCATCCACGCTTCGAGGTCGTGGAGGATCGACGAGAGAATCCGCGGGCCGTGCTTCAATAACACGGACACCATTTGCACGGTGGTCGCGCCGCTGAGGAGCGCCTTGACGACATCCTGCGTGTTGTGCGCGCCGCCGCTCGAGGAGAGCGAGAGCTTCGTCTGCGCGGAGAGAATCGCGAGCCACCGCAGGCGCAGGAGCAGTTCGCTCGAGTCGGAGAGGCGGATGATCGGCATCGCGTCGAGGTTCTCGATGTCGATGTCGGGCTGGTAGAATCGATTGAACAACACCACGCCCGAAGCACCGGCCTGTTCGAGCGCGGCGACGAAGTGAGGCAGCGCGGAGTGGAACGGCGAGAGTTTTACCGCGACCGGGATGCGCACGGTCTTGGTGACTTCGCGCACGACCGCGAGCATCTGCTCCTCAACCTGCGCCGCGGAGAACGCCGGGTTGGTGACGAGTTGATAAAAGTTCAGCTCGAGCGCGTCGGCGCCGCAGGCTTCGCACTGGCGACCGTAGTCGACCCAGGCGCCGAGCGTGCGACCGTTGAGCGAGGCGATCACGGGAATCGTGAGCGCGGACTTCAGGTGCACGATCTGCCGCAGGTATTGGTCCGGCGCGAGCTGGTAGCTTTCGTAGTTCGGAAAATAGGAGAGTCCCTCGGGATTGGTGTCGGCCGGCTCCTCGGTGAGCCGGTTGAGCGCACGTTGCTCGAGCACGATCTGCTCTTCGAACAGCGAGCGCATGACGATCGCGCCGGCGCCGGCTTCCTGGAGTTGCAACGCGGAATCGAGATTGTCGCAGAACGGCGAGGCGCCGACGACGAGCGGATTGCGCAGGCGAAGTCCGAGGTAAGTGGTTTCGAGATTCATGAGAGAGCGGGCGCCGAGAACCGGCGTGAAAAGCGGCCCCTGCCGGCCCCGCACAATGTCAACCAATAGTAGACATTGTGCGGAGCCGGTCAGGGTGTGGTCAGTTGGTGCCGGCGGTGTTGGCGGGGGCGGCGGGCTTGGGTTGCGGCGTGGTCGGTGCCGCGGCCTTTTCGCCGCTGCCGTTGCCGGCGAGGTGTTTGTAGTAGGCGTAGTGACGGGTAACCTGATCCTGCGCGCGCGTGGTCAGCTCCGAGGCGCGTTCGGCGTCGATATTCTTGAGCATCGAGAAGCGGGTCTCGTTGGCCATGAACTTGGCGACCTCGACCTTCGGCGCGGCGGAATCGAGCTTCATCGCGACTTCGCCCTTTTCCGCGAGGCGCGGATCGTAGCGGAAGAGCGGCCAGTAACCCGAATCGACCGCGAGCTTCTGCTGCTCGAGACCAAGGTGCAGCGGGAAGCCGTGCGCGATGCAGTGCGAGTAGGCGATAATGAGCGCGGGTCCGTTGTAGCTCTCGGCTTCGCGGAGCGCGGTGATCGTCTGGCTGTCCTTGGCGCCGAGAGCGACACGAGCGACGTAAACGTGGCCGTATTGCATGGCGATGAGCGCGAGGTCCTTCTTCGCGACGGCCTTGCCGCCGGCGGCGAACTTCGCGACCGCGCCGATCGGCGTGGACTTGGAGGACTGGCCGCCGGTGTTGGAGTAAACCTCGGTGTCGAGGACGAGCACCTTGACGTTGGCGCCGGAGGCGAGGACGTGGTCCAGACCGCCGTAGCCGATGTCGTAGGCCCAGCCGTCGCCGCCGACGATCCACACGGATTTCTTCACCAGATCGTCGGCGAGCGCGAGCAGACGCTTCGTATCCGGATGTTCGATACCGGCGAGTTTCTCGCGGAGCGCGACGACACGTTCCCGCTGCGCGGCGATGCTGGCTTCAGTGGACTGATCGGCGTCGAGGATGGCCTTCACGAGATCGTCGCCGACGCGCGGTGCCTGCGCGGCGAGGAGCATCCGCGCGGTGCGGCTGCGCTGTTCGACGGCGAGGTGCAGGCCGAGACCGAACTCGGCGTTGTCCTCGAAGAGCGAGTTAGCCCACGACGGACCGCGACCGTTGTGATCGGTGCAATAGGGTGTGGTCGGCAGGTTGCCGCCGTAGATCGAGGAACAGCCGGTCGCGTTGGCGATGAGCAGCCGGTCACCGACGAGCTGCGTGAGCAGCTTGAGATACGGCGTCTCGCCGCAGCCGGAGCACGCGCCGGAGAACTCGATGAGCGGCGTGAGGAACTGCGTGCCCTTCACCGTGGTGGCGTCGATGCGCGTGCGATCGGGATCGGGCAACTTGGTGAAGAAGTCCCAGTTGGCGCGATCCTGCGCGAGGCGCGGCTCCTGCGCGACCATGTCGATGGCCTTGTGCTTCGGATTGGTTTTGTCCTTCGCGGGGCAGACCTGGACGCACAGCGAGCAACCCGTGCAATCCTCGGGCGCGACTTGCAGCGTGTATTTCTGGCCAGGGAACTCCGTCGAGCGGAACGCCGCGGTGAGGAAACCTTCCGGTGCGCCTTCGAGCGCGTCGGGCGAAACGAACTTCGAGCGGATCGCGGCGTGCGGGCAAACGAGCACGCACTTGTTGCACTGGATGCAGATCGACGGATCCCACGCGGGCACTTCGAGCGCGATGTTGCGCTTCTCGAAACGCGTGGTGCCGGTCGGCCAGCAACCATCCAACGGAATCGCGCTGACGGGCATGAGGTCGCCTTCGTTGGCGAGCAGGCGCGCGGTGACTTCTTTGACGAAACGCGAGGCGCCGGGGTAGGTCGGCGGCACGGTGACAAACGCGTCCGGCTCGGGCTCGGCGGGGATCGTGACTTCCTGCAGGCCGGCGAGGGCGGCGTCCACTGCGGCCCAGTTCATCTTCACGATCTGCTCACCCTTGCGACCGTAGGTTTTCTCGATCGCCTTCTTGATGTGCTTGATCGCTTCCTCCTGCGGCAGCACGCCGGAGAGAGCGAAAAAGCACGTCTGCAACACCGTGTTGGTGCGGCGGCCCATGCCGCTCGCCTGCGCGACGTGGGTGGCGTCGATCACGAAGAGCCGGAGCTTTTTCGCGATGAGCGTGCTCTGCCAGTCGCGCGGGAGTTTCTTCCACGTCGTGGCGGCGTCGTAGGGCGAGTTGAGAAGAATCGTGGCGCCGGGAGCGGCGAAGCCGAGCACGTCGGCCTTGCCGACGAAATTGAACTGACTGCAGGCGACGAAACCGGCCTGGCGGATGAGATACGGCGAGCGAATCGGACGCGGACCGAAGCGCAGGTGCGAGACCGTCATCGAGCCCGACTTCTTCGAGTCGTAAACGAAGTAGCCCTGCGCGTAGAACGGCGTCTGATCACCGATGATCTTGATCGAGTTCTTGTTCGCGCCGACGGTGCCGTCCGCGCCCAAGCCGACGAACACGCAGCGCGTGACGTCGTTTGCCTCCAGATCGAAATCCGCGTCGAACGGCAGCGAAGTGCCCGTAACGTCGTCGAGAATGCCGATGGTGAAATGGTTCTTTGGTTCCGGCTGCTGGAGATTGTCGAACACCGCGCGTGCCATGCCGGGCGTGAATTCCTTCGAGCCGAGACCGTAGCGACCGCCGACGACGCGCGGCGAACCCGCGAGCGGCGAGCGCGCTTCGGCGAGGGCGCCGAGGACGCTCAGATAGAGCGGTTCGCCGAGCGAGCCGGGCTCCTTTGTGCGATCGAGAATCGAGACGGCCTTGGTCGTTTTCGGCAGCGCGCCCATGAACGACTTCACGTGGAACGGCAGGAACAACCGCACCGCGAGCACGCCAGCTTTTTCGCCTTTGGAAACGAGCCAGTCCACCGTCTCGCTCAACGTGTCGACGGAGCTGCCCATCGAGACCACGACGCGCTCCGCCTCGGGGTGACCGTAGTAATCGAAGAGCTTGTAGCTGCGGCCCGTGACCTTGGCGAAGCGGTCCATCGTTTCCTGCACGATGGTGGGGAGCACTTCGTAGAAACGGTTGCCCGCTTCGCGGCCCTGGAAATACACATCAGGATTCTGCGCGGTGCCGCGGACCGTCGGGCGATCGGGCGACATGGCGCGCTCGCGAAAAGCGGCGATATCGGACTCGTCGATCACGGCGCGAAGGTCGTCATCGGAGAGCGGCACGATCTTGGCGACTTCGTGCGAGGTGCGGAACCCGTCGAAGAAATGGATGAACGGCACGCGCGAGCGGTAGCTGGCGGCGTGGGCGACGAGCGCGAGGTCCTGCGCTTCCTGCGGAGTGTTGCTGCAGAGCAGCGCGCAACCGGTGGCGCGGCAGGCCATCACGTCCTGGTGATCGCCGAAGATCGACAGACCCTGCGCGGCGAGCGCGCGTGCGCTGACGTGCAACGTCAGGGGAAGCAGTTCGCCCGCAATCTTGTAGAGATTGGGGATCATCAACAGCAGGCCCTGCGAAGCGGTAAACGTGGTCGTCAGCGCGCCGCCGAGGAGGCCGCCGTGCACGGCGCCCGCGACACCGCCCTCGGATTGGAGCTGCGTCACGCGGGGCACTTCGCCCCAGAGATTCTTTTTCCCCGCGGCGGCCCATTCGTCGCACGACTCCGCCATGGGGGAGGAGGGGGTGATCGGGTAAATCGCGATCAGTTCGTTGAGGCGGTAGGCGACGGAAGCCACAGCTTCGTTGGCATCGCAGATGGAGAAAGCGGGTTTGCGGCCGTTGGAGTTCATGACGTGCGGCCGTATCCCGGGCGGGGTTGGGCCGAGCTTTATCATGTCACTGGTGGCCCGAACCTGCTGCGCATGGGTTGGCATTGCGCGCGCAGAAGTTGGCGGGATGACGGTGAACTTCTACTGGCGAGCGCAAAAAAGGCGCGGACCGGGTGGTCCGCGCCCGAAGGAGAAAGGCATCTCCGCCGGTCCTGTCATTCTGAGCGTAGCGAAGAATCCAGTGGGAGCCTCGCAGCGACTGACGGCTGCGACGATCGTATTGGATTCTTCGCTTCGCTCAGAATGACAACCGTGCTTACTTCAGCGCCGCGGCGATGCGCTCGAGCGCCTGCTCGACGTTCGCGCGCGAGTTGAAGGCGCTGATGCGCACATGGCCTTCGCCGCACTTGCCGAAGCCGGCGCCGGGCGTGCAGACGACTTGCGCCTTGTTGAGGAGAAGATCGAAGAATTCCCACGAATCGCGTCCGACGTTGACCCAGATGTAGGGCGCATTGTCGCCGCCGATGCAGGAGAAACCGAGCTTCTGCATCGCAGCGCGGATCAGCGCGGCGTTGCCGAGGTAGAAGTCGGTGAGCGCCTTCGTCTGCGCCTTGCCGGTTTCGGTGTAGATCGCGGCGGCTGCTTTCTGGATCGGGTAGGCGACGCCGTTGAACTTCGTCGTGTGGCGGCGCGTCCAGAGCGCGTGAACCGATTGCGCGTTGCCGGCGGCGTCGTAGGCCTTGAGCGCTTTCGGCACGATCGTGTAGGCGCAGCGCGTGCCAGTGAAGCCGGCGATCTTCGAGAAACTGCGGAACTCGATCGCGACTTCGCGCGCGCCCTCGATTTCGTAAATGCTGTGCGGAACCTCCGGGTCGCGGATGAAGGCCTCGTAGGCGGCGTCGAAGAGGATGATGGCCTTGTTCTCACGCGCGTAAGCCACCCAGGCGGCGAGCTGTTCCTTCGTGGCGACCGCTCCGGTCGGGTTGTTGGGAAAGCAGAGGTAAATGAGATCGGTCGCGACGCTCGGAATCGCGGGCACGTAGCCGTTGGCCGGCGTGGAATCGAGATACGTGATGCCGGCGTAGCGGCCATCGACGTTGGCGCCCGTGCGGCCGGCCATCACGTTGGTGTCCACATAAACTGGATACACCGGATCCGGGATCGCGAGGCGCAGGTCCTCGGAGAAGATTTCCTGGATGTTGCCGCAGTCGCACTTCGAGCCGTCGGACACGAACACCTCGTCCGCCTCGATGGCGCAACCGCGCGCCACGAAATCGTGCTGCGCGATCGCCTCGCGGAGAAACGCGTAGCCCTGCTCGGGACCGTAGCCCTTGAACGACGCGCGCTGCGCCATCTCGTCGGTCGCGGCGTGCAGCGCATCGACACACACTTGCGGTAGCGGCTCGGTGACGTCGCCGATGCCGAGGCGGATCACCGGCTTGTCGGGATTGGCGGCGACGAACGCGTTCACGCGTTTGGCGATGTCGCTGAAAAGGTAGGAGGCCTTGAGCTTGGTGTAGTTCTCGTTGATGCGGATCATGGCGGTGGTGTGCGGGGCAAAAAGATTGTCTGCCTCAAGCGGGCAAAAACTTGAACAAACGCGCGGCACCACGTTAGTTCAAGCCCCGACGTTGCCCGTCCTGCTGCGCCCCATGCATAAAATCACTACTGTCGCGGAGATGCGGTCGCTGGCCGCCGAACTCAAGTCTGCCGGGAAGAAGATCGCGCTCGTCGGCACACAGGGCGCGTTGCACCCCGGGCAGGAGGCTCTGATCCGTGCCGCCGCGGAGCGAGCCGATGTTGTCGTGGTTTCGATTTTCATCAACCCGCTGCAGTTTGGTCGCAACGAGATCGCCACCAGCTACCCGCGCAATCTCGAGGCCGATCTGCAGATCTGCGAAGCCTGCGGCGCGCATGTCGTGTTCGCACCTTCCGCTGACGAAATGTATCCGCGCGGCTACTCGACTTTCATCACCGAGGAGACGATCGCCAAGCCGCTCGACGGCATCTCGCGTCCCGCGCATTTCCGCGGTGTCGCCACAATTGCGGCGAAGTTGTTCAATCTCATCCAGCCCGACTACGTGTTCTTCGGCGAGAAGACCGCGCAGCGCGCCGCCGTCGTGCGCAAGATGGTGCAAGATCTCAACATGACCGTGGAGATCGTGCTCGTGCCGACCGTGCGCGAAGCCGACGGACTCGCGCACGGCGTGCGCAACCGCGAACTCACTCCGAGTCAGCGGCAGGACGCGCTCTCGATTCACGCGGCTCTCGTGCGCGCGAAGGAAATGGCGGCCCAAGGCGTGCGCAGCCCGGACCGTCTTGTCGCGGAGGCGACCCATATTCTCGGTCAGCGCCGCCGCGTGCGCATCATCTACATCGCGATTGTTGATCCGGTCACGATGGAGCCGGTGCGCGAGATCTCGCCCGGCGTGATGATGGTGATCGCCGTGTGGATCGACGAGATCCGCATGCTCGACAACATGGTGCTTTGAGCGCGTAGCGCCGGGCGATTTTCGCGCTCGCGCCGATGAAGGAAGCCGCGAACGTGGCGCCATGAGCGAAACCGTTTTCAAGCTTCCGTCTCCGCGCGATAAACTCGCGGGTTGCGTCTGGCTTCCCCGCATCATCGCCAAAGCGCGACTCTTCGCCGCGGGAAAGTTGCCGGAGGATTACGCGTCGCGCTTCGGCCACGTGTCCGGCGTCGACGGCTATTTCCTCACGCACTTCCGCCTTACGCGCGACGAAATCCTCGCGATGGCTTCGCAGCCGGACGCGGAGATCGCGGGCTGGTTCGCCTCGCGCATCGACTGCAGCGAGAAGCAGATTGCCGAATGGAATCACATCGCGGTGAACCTCGGCCGCCCCGGTTTTCCGATGGCGGAGCGTTTCCCGATCGCGAAGGCGACCATTTATAAACACGTCGCGAAGGACTCGCACGAAACCGTGTTCGAGGTGCTCGAAGCCGACGAAGGCATCGAGCCGCCTGCGAACTGATCCACGATGGGCCGCAGCGTCGTTCTGAAACCGAGTCGGCGCTGCGAGCGCTGCCAGCTGCCGCCGCGCTGGTGCGTGTGCGCGGCGCATCGCGAGATTCCGTGTGCGCTCGCGGTCGACGTGCTCGTGCACAAACGCGAGCAATGGCGCCCCAGCAGCACGGGCAATCTCATCGCGCGCACGCTCGCCGGCGCGCGACGTCACATCTGGACCCGGCAGACGCCGCGCGCGCGCGAGGCCGTGCAGCGCGACGAACGCGAAGTGTGGATTCTCCATCCCAACGGCGAACCGCTTCCGTCCGCCGTCTCGCCCGAACGCACGCAAGTCGTGTTGATCGACGGCTCGTGGCGCGAATCGCTCGAGATGACGCGCTCGATCGCGAGCTGGGGACGCACCGTGAGTCTGCCGATGACCGGGGAAAGTCGCTACTGGCTGCGCACGCAGCAGGAAGGCGCACGGTTTTCCACGGTCGAGGCGCTGCTGTTTTTGCTGCGCGCGATGGGACTCGAGGAAACGCGTGCCGCGCTCGAAGCGCAGTTCGAGCTGCACGTGTATGCGAGCCTGCGCTCGCGTGGGGCGCTGGAGCGCGCGCAGGAGTTTCTGGAAAACTCGCCGATCCGCGCCGCGTTCCCGGAAGTGATCGAGCAACTGCACACGCGCCGGCCACTCGAAACCGGGCAGTAACGAACCCCTGTGCGTCCCACGTCGCGACAAGATGCGCCCCATGTCGGGAAAAAGTGCGGACTGGGTCGAGCCACGGTGCGGCGCGAATCGGGCTTGGAGGCGGCGCGAGTCGCGGCATGATGCGGGCACACCCATTCCCCCCGCCATGAAACTCGCCAGCTTGCTTGGGGCTTTTCTCGCGATGGCCGTTTGCGCCGCCGCTGCGATCGAGATCGGAGATTCCTACGACAAAGTGATCGCGGAGCTCGGCACGCCTGCGGGCAAACTCGAAGCCGGCCCGACGATGGTGCTGCGTTACCCGGAGTGCACCGTGCGGTTGAAAGACGGCTTGGTGACGGCAATCGAGCGTAAGCGCGGCGCCGCGCCGAGCGCGAATGCGTCCACGCCGTCGACGAAAGCGAAGCACGATTCAGCGTCGTCGAACGACATCGTTCCGCGCTGGATCACGGATTTCGAATCGGCACTCGCCGCCGGGCGTGATTTGAACCGCAACGTGTTCGTGTTTTTCACCGGCTCCGACTGGTGCGGTTGGTGCAAACGGCTGAAGGGCGAGGTGCTCGATCAGCAGGAGTTCATCCGCTACGCCGACGAGAATCTCGTCCTCGTGGTGATCGATTTTCCGCGCACGTGGCAGCAGACGCCCGAACTGAAGGCGCAGAACGAACAGCTCGCGCGGAAATACAAGATCCGCGGTTTCCCGACCGTGCTTGTTTTCGGTCCCGACGGAAAACAGCGCGGCAAACTCGGCTACCTGCCGGGCGGTCCAAGCCCGTTCGTCGAGCGGTTGAAAGCGCTTTAGCGGGCGCCCGCGATCGGGATTTTTTCCCGGGTTTGCGGGTTTGAGAGCCGGATCGAGGCCGGGCAGCCTGGAGCCGCCCCACCTATGAAAACCTCGCTCCTGCGTTTTTGTTTTCTGTTCGCGCTCTTTGCCGCGCCGCTCGCCCAAGCCGCGAAGTATGTGCATGCGCCGATCACGTTCAGCGGCTCGTTCACCACCAACCGCGACTTCATCGAGGGTGGCAACTATATCGAGGTGAAGCCGACGACGGCGAAATACACCAACGCCGATCTGCTGAAATATTATCGCAAGAAGGGGCTGATCCCGAGCACGAGCGGATGGTCAATCTACTGCTATCTCGATTCCGCCTTTGGTGATGATCCGCCGCTGAAGTTCGAGCTGCGGCACAAGTCAGGCAAACGCGTAAGCCTCTCGAAGGAGATCAAGGCGAAGCTCATCTCGTCGACGGGCAAGGGGCGTGTCACCGTGAGCTCGTCGGCCAAGCTCTCCGGGACGCTGACGTTGAGTGGATTTTATCGCTTCACCGTCGCGTTTCAGGGCTACACCGCGACGTTCTACGGCGACGTGGAGATCCCGTTCAAAGTGACGGGCGACGAGAAGGCGCAATATGTGACGCCGAGGAAGATCGCCGGCTCCCTGGCTGGCTATGTCGACGACGAGACCCGTGGAAAACTGACGATTTCTGCGGGGGCGTTTGAGAAGCGCTGACGACGGTCGGGTGCAGGCGGGAAAAAACGGGACTTTTTCCCGGGTCGGCGGAGTTGCGTCGTGTCTCAGGAAGATGGATACACGGGGCTTCCAGCTCTTTGCCCGTCGTTCCAGACCGACGGGCCGGCTTGTCCTGCTTCAACTCCCCATGCCCCTCGACTCTCATTTGACGCGGCCGTCGTCCCTCGTGGATCGCGCGGCCATCGCTAAAGCGCACCCGCGAGTGCAGAGTTCCGCCCGGTGGTTCTGGTGGATCGCCGGCCTCTCCGCGATCAACTCGCTCGTCGCTCACTTCGGCGAGGGCGGCGTCAGCTTCGTGATCGGACTCGCCGTGATGCAGATCGCGGATGCGGTCTTTCGCGAGATGGCGTTGGTCGCGCTGGCGTTCGACGCGCTTGTGCTGGGCTTCTTCGTTTTCATCGGCGCGATGGCGCTGCGGGGGAAGCTGTGGGCGTTCATCGTCGGCGGAGCGGTTTATCTGGCCGATGCCGCAGTGTTCGCGTTTTTCGGCGACTGGCTGCCGGTCGGGTTTCACGGCTACGCGCTCTATTGCATCTTCATCGGTGCGCACGCGCTGCGTGAAGCGCTCGCGTCGGCGAAGCGGGCGGCCTCGGGCGAAGTCGATGCGCTGCCGGGTGTTTGATCCGTGCTGGTTTCGTGCGCGCGTGGGACTGGTGAGAAAACGCGCAGGCTTCCGGTTTGATTCGGACGGCGCGCGGCGGAAAATGGCGCCATGTTTTCCCCCGGAACTCTCGGCACACCTCTGACGGGCGGCGCGACGCGCGTGCTGCTCCTCGGCTCGGGCGAGCTCGGCAAGGAAGTGACGATCGAACTGCAGCGGCTCGGCTGCGAAGTGATCGCGTGCGACCGCTATCCGAACGCGCCCGCGATGCAGGTCGCGCATCGCAGTCATGTTTTCTCGATGCTCGATGGCGACGCACTGCGTCGCGTCATCGCGTTGGAGAAACCGGATCTGATCGTGCCGGAGATCGAGGCGATTGCGACCGACGTGCTCGTGGAACTCGAGCAACAAGGCCAGCGCGTGGTGCCGACGGCGCGCGCCGCGCAGCTCACGATGAATCGCGAAGGCATCCGCCGGCTCGCGGCGGAAACGCTGAAGCTGCCGACGTCACCGTATCGTTTCGTGGCCACCGAAGAGGAAGCACGTGCGGCGGCGGAGGAGGTCGGTTTTCCGTGTGTGTTGAAACCGCTCATGTCGTCGAGCGGTCATGGCCAGAGTGTCGTGAAGTCCGCGGAGCAACTCGCCGAGGCGTGGCGCTACGCGCAGGAAGGCGCGCGGGCGGGGGCGGGGCGCTGCATCGTCGAAGGATTTATTCGTTTCGATTACGAGATCACGGTGCTGACTGTATCCGCGTCGAACGGCCTTCAGTGCTGTCCGCCGATCGGCCACGTGCAGATCGACGGTGATTATCGCGAGAGCTGGCAACCGTGCGCGATGAGCGAGAGCGCATGGGCCAAGGCGCAGGAGATCGCGAAGGCCGTCGTCGGCAATCTCGGTGGCTGGGGCATCTTCGGCGTGGAGTGCTTCGTGCGCGGAGACGACGTGATCTTCAGCGAAGTGAGTCCGCGTCCACACGACACCGGGCTCGTGACGATCGGCAGTCAGGCGTGGAGCGAGTTCGCGCTGCACGCGCGAGCGATTCTAGGTCTGCCGGTGCCGCCGATTCGCGTGCTGCGTCCGGCGTTCAGTGTGGCGCTGCTCGGACACGGCAATGGCGTGCCGCGTTTCCGCGGGTTGGAACGCGCCCTCGCGGTGCCGGAGTCGCAGCTGCGTTTGTTTGGCAAACCCGAGTGTCGCGGGCATCGCCGACTCGGCGTCGCGATCGCTTCGGGCGGCACGCTGGAAGAAGCACGCGAGCGCGCTCGTGCTGTCGCCCGTGCGGTAGCGATCGAACTCGAGTGAACAAAAAGCGGCGTCGGAGGGCGCCGCTTGCTTGGGAACGTCACTCCGCAGCTGTCTGCTAAGCGGCGAGACGGCGGCACATCGAAATGGAGATTTTTCGGAAACCCTGTTTCCGGAAAAACCGCTGCGCCGCGAGATTGCGGCCGCCGCTTTCGAGAAAGATCGCGCTTTTCCCGGCCTTGCGCTCTTCCGCGAAAAGCCAGCGGACCAGCACGCGGCCCACGCCACGACCGCGCCGTTCGCGCCGGATTACGATATCCTCCAGCAGCGCGTAGCGTCCGAGATCGACGACGACGGCCATGCCGACGAGTTCGTCGTCACGCTCGACGATCGCAATGCGGCGGGTGCGATCGCGAAGGGCCTCGCGCAGTTCCGTCGTGATCACCCGCCGCAGGCCCGGCGACCAGTGTGCGAAATTACGGGCGCGTCCGCTCCACAGCTCGGTGTGCGAGATGTAGCAGGTCGGAACGTTGGCGACAAAGAAGGTGGCGAGTTTCGGGATGAGAGCGCGTTCGCGGCGGGCAAGCCAGCGAGGCACGGGGCGAGAAGGTCGGGCCGGATGCGGCGCGTCCTCCGAAGAAGAGTTGGAAGAGCACATGATGGCGTGGCGACGCGCGGGCGAGTGCTGCGCGTGCACGACATCGGTTATGTCCGATCCTGGCAAATCCCCAAGCACGCTCCGGAGCACAGAGGGGAAAGTGGACGGACCAACGACTTAGCTCATGGTTTCCGCACTCCCGGAGAAAGCGGATCCGCTTTCCGCTGAACCGGCAAAGGCGGCACGCGGTGGAGCTGCCAGGAGTTCCACAGGTTGTGCCAGAGCACGTAAAACGTGGGACCCAGCGCCACGATCGGGTTCGCATACGTGAGTGCGAGATAGAGCGTGAACATCGTGTTCTTCTGGCCGAGCGACTGACTCGCCTCCCGCGGGAAATCGCGTCCACCGATCCAGCGACCGAGCGCGAAACTCGCCGCGCAAACTGCGATCGAGATCGCCACAACCTGCAGCACGACGCGAAGCGGCGCGTCGGTTTGCGTGCGGAGAAACGCTGAGGCGTGTCCGCAGATGATCAGGATCGCCAGCACCCAGAGCGCGAAGGAGACGTTGCGCAAACGCGCGGGCCATTGCGTGGCTGGCGGGTGCACGCGCCGCACGAGAAATGCCGCCAGCATCGGCACGAAGACGACGAGCGTGACGCTCGCAAGCACCTGCCCAAATGCGTGCAGATCGGCGCGTCCGAGCACGAGAGGCAGCATCAGCGGCAGGAGCGCGGTGATGGAGAAGTTGGTGATCAAAAACGCCGCGACGACGTAGTCCACCCGCCCGCGCAGAAAGCCGATGATGACTGGAGCGGCGGTCGCGGTTGGCGTGATTCCCGTGAAGAAACCTGCCAGCGCGACATCGCGTCCACCGACGAGCCAGCCGAGTCCCCACGCGACGAAGCCGAGCGCGAGATTGGCGAGCAGAAGCCACACGTGGCTCCGATGCAGCGCCGAGCGCGACCAGCGTGTTTGGAGAAACACGAGAAAGAGCATCGCCATTACGAACCAGCGCACGGCGCCGGTGAGCGCGTCCAGTTGCGGCAGCAGCGAGCCCGCCACGATGGCGACGACGATCGAAAGCGTGCGGGCAGGGCCGGGTTGCATGGGAACGGTGGAGTTTCGAGCCGCGGCCCGGCGGCTGACCAGCGCGAATCGCGCAAAGAGATCGCGGTGCTTGCCGCAACTTAAGCGAGCGAGGATCGTCCGGCAGCTCACCCCTCCAACCCCTCATGAAAACGTTCCCCCGTGTTCTTTCGCGTGCCGCCTCGTGGTTCCTCGCCGGTGCGCTTGGTTTTCTCGCGCTGACTTCGGCGGCGCACGCCAAGGTCAACTTGTTGTTCGATGGCAAATCGCTGCGCGGTTGGCGCGCGGCCGAGAACCCGGCGGCTTTCCGAGTCGAGGATGGCGCGATCGTGTGCAACGGCACGCGCGGGCATTTGTTTTATGTGGGCGAGGGGGACGCGCCGGCGGAGTTCGAGAACTTCGAACTCACGCTCGAGGTGATGACGCGACCGGGCGCCAACTCGGGCGTGTTTTTCCACACGGCCTGGCAGGACAAGAGCTGGCCGGAGCAGGGATTCGAAATCCAGGTCAACAACTCCCAGAAGCAGCACGGCGATTATCTCGAGTTGAAGATGACCGGCAGCCTCTACGGTGTGCGCAACGCCTACAAACCCCTCGGTCGCGACAACGAGTGGTTCACGATGAAGATCATCGTGAGGCGTCCGCGCGTGCAGGTGCACATTGATGGTGCGCTCGTGGTCGACTACGTGGAGCCCGTTTTCCCGCTGCCTGAGAGCGCGCCGAAACTGAACCGTCTCGGCCGCGGCACGATCGCGCTGCAGGCGCACGATCCGGACAGCACCGCGCTCTATCGGAACATCCGCATTCGTCAGTTGCCGCCGGGTGAGGATGCGTCGGTGACGCGCCCGCAAGTGGACGAGACCGGCGCGCAGGTGTTGGCGCTCGCGAAGGATAACTTCCCGCTCGTCGATCTGCACACGCACCTCAAAGGCGGACTCACCCTCGAGAAGGCGCTGAAACTGTCGCGTGAAACCGGCATGGGGCTCGGCATCGCGACCAATGGCGGACAGGGTTTCCCGATTCAGAACGACGCGGCTGCGCTCGCGTTTCTCGAATCGATGAAAGGCGTGCCGGTGTTTCTCGCGCTTCAAGCCGAGGGCCGCGAGTGGGTGCGGATGTTCTCCAAGGAAACGCGCGCGCGCTTCGATTACGTTTTCACCGACTCCATGACGTGGACCAACAAGGCCGGCAAACGCCTGCGCCTCTGGATTCCCGAGGAGTCCGACATCGGACCTGACGTCGAGGGGTTCATGGAGGAACTCGTCGCGCAGACGGTGAAGATCATCTCCGAGGAGCCGATCGACATTTATGTGAACCCGACCTTCCTGCCGGATTCACTCGTGTCGCGCGCCGACGAACTCTGGACCGAGCAGCGCATGAAGAAGATCATCGACGCCGCGGTGAAGCATCAGGTCGCGATCGAGATCAACGCGCGCTACAAACTTCCCTCGGAAAAATTCATCCGGCTCGCGAAAGCGGCGGGCGCGAAGTTCACGATCGGCACCAACAACGCCAGCGACACCGACTACGGCGATTGGTCGTATCCGCTCGAGATGCAGCGCAAGCTCAAGCTCACCTGGAAGGACATGTGGGTGCCCGGCCACGGCCCGAGCCGTGCGCAACGCGACCTCGCGGTGCGGTAAGCGCTGCGCACGTGTGAGTTGACGCCGCCCGGCCGCGCCGCACTTTGGCGCGACTCATGCCTGCCACCGTATCCGATTTCCGGAGACTCATTCGTGCCGCCCGCTCGTCGATTCACGGGCGCGGGGTCTATGCGATCGCGCCGATCACCGCGGGCACGCGGATCATCGAATACGTGGGCGAGCGGGTCACGAAGGCCGAAGCGCAGCGTCGCGAAGACGCCCGCCTGCGACGCCTCGCCCGCGGGCAGGACGGCAGCGTTTATCTTTTCGATATCAACAAACGCTACGACCTCGACGGTCGTTCGGGCGGAAACATTTCGCGGTTCATCAATCACTCCTGCGAACCCAACTGCCGCAGCGAGACGATTCGCGGCCACGTATGGATCATCGCGGAGCGCGACATCGCGGAGGGCGAGGAGCTGACCTACGATTACGGTTATCCGTTCAGCGAGTGGCGGCAGCATCCCTGCCGGTGCGGCGCGCGCAGCTGCGTGGGATACATCGTCAACAAAGCGCAGCGCTGGCGCGTGCGGAAGGCGCTGCGCGGTCGTTGAAAATTCGCCCCCGGGGAGGGTGGGGCGATTTGCTCAGGGAGCTTCGTTGAGTGGAGCGACATCGGTCGGAGTCTGCCCGACCGAGCGTGACGTTCGTGGCCCCATAGTGCGGGCGCGAAGGGTGGATATGTTGAGGTGACGCACAACCCCTGTGCGATCCCAGAGAGGGATTCTGTCTCCTCGTGAAACCTCAACGTCTCATCTAATGAAAACTCCCATCCGTAATCTTGTCATCATGGGTCTCGCTGCCGCGCTTCCGCTGGCGGTCTCTGCCCAATCTTCCACTGGCTCACAATCGAGCGACACGACTTCTTCGACGCGGCCGAATTCTTCCGGCTCGTCCACCTATGATTCCACCAGCACCGGCTCGCACACCGCCGGCATGGGCGGCCTGCAACGCGTGACCAAGGACTCGCTTGATTCGCAGCTCACCGCGAAGGACCTGATCGGCAAGGACGTCTACGATAATGCGGGCAAGAAGGTCGGCAGCATCGACGACGTCGTGCTTTCGTCCGCCGCTTCGAGCCACCTCGCCACCGCTTTTTCGAGCAAGGATCGCGACCAGAGCGACAGCTCTTACCAGACTGCCAGCGGCAACACTGGCGCCGCGAATGGCTCGGCTAACAACAGCGGCAACACGTATGGCAGCACCAGCGGCTCCAATGCCAACACCAGTTCGACTGGATCCGACGGCATCGCCACCCGGAGCAGCTCCGGCAACTACGCGGCTTCGAACGCCACGGGCTCGACGGATTCCACGAGCACGAGCGGTTCGATGAACTCGTCGACGCGCGGCACGCAGAGCGCCCTCGGTTCTGTTGGTTCGGCCATCGATTCGACGATGAGCAGCCTCACTTCCGAGCCGGCCGCGATCGTTTCCGTTGGCGGCTTCATGGGCATGGGCCGAAACATGGTCCGCGTGCCGGTTTCCCAGCTGAGCTTCGATGCCAGCAACGAGCGCCTGACGATCAACGTCTCCGAGTCTGAACTCGCCGCTCTGACTGAAAATTCCGACACCGGCCGCAGCGCGGCCGAATAAGTCGGCTGAACGAAGAGATAGAGATAGTTCGTAACGCGCCGCCGGGTTCGCCCGGCGGCGCTTTTCTTTTCGGCGATTATTCCGCGCGGCCGGTCAGCGTGGGGCGCTTGGGGTCGCCGAAGCCGACGTTGTATTCAGAATCCAACGACACCGTATCGCCGTCGAAGCGCAGCTTCATCGTCACGATGAAGGGCGTCTCCACCAGGCAGAGCTTCAGGGTAAAGGTATCGTCTGCGGTCCATGTGCCCGCCGTGGCGACGTCCTGCTCGGGCTGATGAGAAACCGCCTGACGGGAACGGCGCCACGCGTCACGGCACACAAATTCGTTGGTTCGGCCCGCCATCTGGAACCGCACCACGTGCGAACCGGCGTCCGAACCCTTCGCGATCGAAACGGATTCGATCTGCTGTTCGTTGGCTTCGAAGCGATACGTGCGTCCGAACTGCGCGATCACCGCATCGGTGGGTTGCGAGCCATTCGATGCCGGCAGCGGAATCGTGAGCGCGGCGGCGGCGCGTGTGAGTTTTTCGTGCGCGGTTTTGTCCGCACGCAGCGCCTTCGGCTTCATCGCGGGGACGAGTTTTTCCCACACGAGATTCATCACGTGGCCCATGTCGCGGGTGCCGCTCGTGATCGCGACCACGGCGTCGAACTCCTCCAGCACGAGGCAGAATTGTCCGAACGCGCCATCGCCGCGGTAGAAACCGTGGCGGCTCCGCCAAAACTGAAAGCCGTAGCCCTGCTCCCAATCGCTCTCGGGATTGCTGCCGTTCGACACGTGGCGCGCGGTCGCGAGTTCGACCCACGTGGCGGGCACGAGTTGTTTACCCTGCCACTTGCCTTTCTGGAGATACAACTGGCCGAACTTCGCGATGTCCTCGGTCCGTCCGCTCAGACCGAAACCGCCGAGCGAGATGCCGTGCGCGTCGGCCTGCCACTGCGGATTCTCGATCCCGAGCGGGTCGAACAAGCGCGGGCGCAGATATTCGAGCACCGACTGGCCCGTGACCTTCTGCACGATGGCCGACTGCATGTAGGTGGCCGGCGTGTTGTAGACGAAAAAGGTGCCGGGTTTGTGCGCGACCGGCAGCTCGAGGAATTTCTTCGCGAGCGACTCCTGCGAGTTGAAGGGAAACGTCGCGATGTCCTCGTCGTGATGCCCCGTAGTCATCGTGAGCAGATCGCGCACGCGCATAGCCTTCAGATTCTGGCTCGGCTCGGCGGGCAGTTCGTCGGGGAAGAACTTGATGACCGGATCGTCGATGCTGAGCAGACCCTCCTGCACCGCGAGACCGACCGCCGTCGAGGTGAAGCTCTTGCTCAACGAGAAAAACGTGTGCGGCGTTTTCGCGTCGTAGGGCGTCCACCACGCCTCGCTCACGACCTTGCCGTGTCGCACGAGCATGAAGCTGTGGATCGTGTCCACGCTCGCGTCGGCGGCTTGGATGAATTCGAGAATCGCGTTCGACGAGATGCCTTCAGCCTCGGGCGTGCTGCGCGGCAGAGACGTCGTGGCGGCGGTCGCAGGGAGCGAAAACGCGGCCGCGACGCAGGACAAAAACAAGTGACGTAATTTCATGGGGCGGGGAGAAAGACCGTGCGCCTGACGCACTTCTCCACGCAAGGATGCGTTAAGACGAAATGGGCGAACGCATCGCGGGATCACCGAAACACGGAGGAGGGGTGCGGGAGAGGGGAGAAATCGCGAAAACGCGGAAGGGCGGAAACGCGAAGACGGGGCGGGATGGCTCTCCGGGGTGTTTGTGCAAAGCGTATCTCCGGAGGTTTCGGTTGCGGTGGCTCCCGGTCTTTTTCTGCAGTTGTCATTCTGAGCGAAGCGAAGAATCCAGTGTGCGCTTTTGCCGCGGCTGCGAGCAGCGAAGCTCCAACTGGATGTCAGGCTGCCTGCGGCTGAACGTCGCGTCACTCAAAGTGACAAGTCGAGGCGGGATCGTGGGAGGAAACCGCAGGGGATGCGGCCTCGTATTCGCTCCGCAATCTCCGTATCGCGGTGGCCCAAAGACGCCGCGCGATCATGCGCGCGTGTTTACTTCGCGGCGGCGCCGGGGTTCCAATCTTTGATCGGCGTGGCGAAGCGATACTCGATGTCCCACGGGAAGTGGATCCACTTGCTCTGCTTAAACTCCTTGATGCAGGTGTCCACGATCGGGCGGCCGGCGGGTTTGGCGTAGAGCGTGGCGAAATGCGCCTTGGGCAACATGCGGCGCACATGTTGCGCGGTGCGGCCGGTGTCGACGAGGTCGTCGATGAGCAGAAAACCGTCGCCGTCGCCGCTCACGCCTTTGAGCACTTCGATCTCGCCTTGCTCGGTGGCGGCGCCGCCGCCTTTGCCGGTGTAGCTGGAAATGCACACCGTATCGACGAGCCGGATCTCGAGTTCGCGCGCGATGAGCGCCGCCGGCACGAGTCCGCCGCGCGAGATGGCGATGATGCCTTTCCATTCGCCCATGCCGTGGAGGATTTCCGAGAGATAGCGGGCGTCGCGGTGCAACTCGGCCCAGGAAATCACGATTTCGTCTTCGTAGCGGGAGCGGGCGATGGGGGACGTGCTCATGCGGGGAACAGGTTGCGCGCGAGCAAACGCAGGACGCGTGCGAGAGTCACGCTTCGACTCCGCGCATGGGTTGGCGAAAACGCGCCCAGAAAGCAGCGAGAGTTGGACAGCAGGGAGCGACGACGGCCAGCGTGGCGAGGGGCCATGCGATCCATGGCGGGATTGGAGCGAGTGCGGCCCAAGCCAGGAGAGTGCCGACGGAAACGAGAAGACAAATGGGGAGCCAGCGGCTGGAGGCGGCGGCGGGGAGTGGTTCTTCGTTGGGTCGTGGAGTGACACGGATACCGCGATCGGCGAGCCACCAGCAGAATACGGACAACGGCACGGCAGCGATGATGTCGACGGCGTAGTGGTAGGCGAGGGTCAGGGTCGTGGCGATCTGCAGGAAACCAAGAGGCAGGCAGGCCCAGAAGAAACGGCGCCGCCACTTCCAGGCCGCGGTGAGGGCGACGAGACTGAAGGCGGTGTGCAGCGACGGCATGGCGTTGCGGTAATACCGGCGCGAGACGGTCATTTCACCGGGCCCCTCGAGAACCGCCGTGCGGATGGCCTCGGCCTTGGCCTGGCGCTCGGGGGTGTTGAGATTATGATGGAGAGGGGTGTAGGCGAAGATCGGCCCGATGGCGGGCACGATGCGGTAGCAGGTGAGCCCCGTCACGCCCACGAGGAAACTGACAAAGAGGGCGCGTCGAGCGTGCGCCCAGGCGCGCGCGATGTGGAGGCGGGCGATCACGAGCGCGACCAAGAGGCCCAGCAGGCGGTAGGCGACAGAGCTGAAGTCGTAAACCCACGGCGCGTCGTAGCGCCAGGAGTAGGCGATCTGGCTGGCGCTGAAGCCCAGGGACAGGTCCATGCGCATGAGCGTGGGGTCCTTCACCTCAAGCGTCCTGACCGGCAGGGCGGCGAGGGCGAAGCCACAGAAGGCGAAATAAATCAGATAGGGCCCCCACAGCAGCAAGGTCTCTGCGATCGTGCCGACCACGCGACGCAGGCTGACAAGCCCGGCCACGGGCAGAAACAAAGTCAGGGTCAGCGCGGTGAGCACCATGCCGAGCATGGAGGATTCCAGCAGGCGACCGAGCTGGGTGGCCTGCGGCGTCGGGACCAGCAACACGCAGGCAAGCGCGATAGCCGAGGCGAGGAAGGCCGCGTTGCGGGTCCAGGTGCGGCGCTCGGCTTCGGGCACGTAGCGGAGCAGGGTCACGCTGTAGGCCAGCGTCATCATGAGGTGGCTGGAGGCCGTGAAGGCTTGGGCGAGGTGTCGGTGCAGGATGACCCCAGCCTTCACCCAGCTAACTGGCGTCTGAAGATAGGCCCAGAGGCCAAAAGCCACGAAGGCGAGGCCGACAATCCACTCTGCCGGCGGGCAACGGAAGCGGCGGGTGGGCACGGGCGTTCCGGACTGGTTCAAGGCGGGGACCTTTTCGGAAGCGGACTTCAACGGCTGCGCGCTTCGATGCCTGCGGTTTGCTGGAGAAGGGTTGGCTGCGGCTCGAGGGCCGGCTTACGCCTGCGGCGGACGTTGTTGGTGGTCAGCCCCGCGCACGTGGCGGCGGCGCCAGCGCACCCACAGGGCCGCCGCCAGGACGGCACCAGCGGCGAGGGCGGTGGTGGTCGCGGGCTCGGGGACGGCACTGACCGCAGAGGCCGTGATCGAGAAGCCGCCGACTATGCCGGTCGACAAGGGGGCACCGCCGGCGTTGAGGACGTAGTAGGTGAACGTGGTGCCGTCCTCGAACGTGTCGTTCACGTAGACCGGGCCGCTGCCGGTTGCCGAGCCGGTCGTGGCGTTCCATGCGAAGGAGTGGGTGCCGAAATAGCTGACGCCGAAATAGTAGGTCGTGTCGGCCTCCAGCGTAAGCGAGGTCGTAGCGGAAAAAGTGTAGATGCCGAGGGTGCTGGTGATGTTGCCGGTGCCGGCGAAGCTGGCGACGGGCGTCGGAAGGCTGGTTTCGTTCGGTGGAAGCGAGTCGTAAACCTCAACGGACAGGTCGGAAAGGCTCACGGTGCCCGAAGGCGTGCGCAGCAGGAGGTTGGCGGAGGTCAGGGTGTAGTTCTCCAGCGAGCTGAAACGGAAGGGAATCACCACGACCGAGCCGGAGGAGAAGTTCACGAACGCGTAGTCGCCGCCGGGGACGGTTCCGTTCGAAATCGAATCATAGCCTACCTTGGTCGGCGTCCCGAGCGGGGCGGCGGGGTTCGGCCCTTCTCCCTCCGGCGGAGGGCCGCCGCTGCTGCCGCCGCCGCTGGTGCTGGGGTCGCCGCCGCTGCTGCTGCCGTCACCTGTCTCTGCGTCGCTCGTCTCGCCACTCGAATCGCCGAGGGTGCTGGGGACGGCGATCAGCGCCAGGAGAAGGAACAGGCCGGCGCCAAGCGACTTGAAGCGGGAGAAGTCGGAAGATGGATGCATGGAAAGGGGCAGTCCGCGGGGTTCTCCCGAGGCTGCGGCGCGATCTTATCGGCGAAGAGTGGGCGCAACAACCCCCACGCGTGAGGGATCGCGATCCGGCGAAGGCGGCTCATGTCCGGACTTGAACCAGTCCAGGTTGGATGCGCGCAGATCGCGCCGCGCGAGGGCGTATTTCGGAGTCTGGAATTCGAGCCAGCGGTTGCGGTCGGTGTTGAGGACCGTGGGCGTGGCGGCGAGCAGCGCGGGGAGTCGGGCGGCAGGCACGAGCTCCGTGGCGAGGAATTCGTCCAGAATGGGTGGACCGGTGATGCGGCGTTCCGCGGCGAGCGCGGGGTCGTTCCGCCAGCGTTCCCACGTGGCGGGGTTGAGGGTTGGCGGCTCGTCGGAGGCGAGGAAGCAGGCCTGCGAGTCCACGCGCCATACGGAGACGTAGCGGAACTCGGCCTGCGCCGAGGCGAGGATAGAGGCGATCTCTCGCGGGGTGAGGTGGTGGAACTGAATCCATTGCACGAGCACGCCGCCCGGAGCGAGGCGCGACCGGGCCAGGGCGTAGAACTCGCGTGAGTAGAGATTCGTGGCGCCGGCGAACCAGACCGACGTGAGTTCGATCTGGATCGCGTCGAAGCGCTCGCGGGACCGGAGGAGGTAGTTGCGTCCATCTTCGACGTGCACGCGGACCCCCGGCTGGTCGAGCACGCCGGCGTTGATGTGGGCGAACTGGCCCCGGGCGGCGGCGAGGTGCGCGGGCGAGAGTTCGGCGAGATCGACCTGCTCGAATCCGAGCCGGGCGATGGTGGACAGCGTCTGGCCGGAGCCGCAGCCGATGACGAGGGCGCGGTGGGTGGCCGGCGCGTGCAGCGCCGCGACGAGACCGAAGCCGATCTGGGCGCGCATCTGCCCGGCGTCGTCGGCGTCGAACTTGCCGTTTTGGAGCAACACTCGCACGGCCTCGGGCTCGTATTTCTCCGGCTGCTCCACCACGGTCACGAAACCGGTGGCGAAGTCCTCCCGGAAGAACGCGAGCTCGCTCCCGGCTTGGAGGGGAGATTCCTGCAGGTAGACCGCGTGGCCGCTGGTGAGTCGGAGCCGATCCCAAGCCGGAAGCACCGCCAGTAATCCGAGGCCGATAGCACCCGGCACAAACCAATCGAGGAGCCGCGGTGGCCGGAGCGCCAAGGCGAGCCACCCGGTGGCCACGAGAATGGCGATTCCCTGCAGGGCGCGTTCGGCGCCGAAGGCGGGGATGAGGATGAAGCCGGCCACCAGCGCACCAGCGATGCAGCCCGCGACGTTGGCGGCGCAGAGTGAACCCACCGCGTGGCCCGGAGCCTCAGATTCTTCCGTCAGGCGGAGGAGTCGCGGAAAGACCTGGCCGGCGAGCGCCGCCGATGGCAGCGCGATGAAGGCGATGACGCCGAGTTTGACGAGTTCGCCGGCCCAGAAGGACTCGATCTGCTGCGTCTTCGCCACTCGCGCCATGAGCGGGCCGGCCCAAGGCCACAGCGCGTTGCTGATGGCGAGCGTGACCACCAACCATCCGAGCAACGGCGTGAGCGGCATCGCCTGCCGCGCGGCGGCGCGCCCGCCCAGAGCGAGCCCCAGCAGCACGACGGCGAGCAGGATGGAAAAACTGTAGACGCTCGCGCCACACACGGCGCTGATGAGGTGAAACCAGATCACCTCGAGTGCGAAGAAGCCGAAGCCCGCGGCAAAGGCTCCCGTAATCGGGCCAGGTTGCTGACGAAGCGAAACCGAAGCCCGCGGCACGGTGGTCGCAGAATGTGCGGCGTTGGGGAGCGCGAGCCACAACACCACGGCGACGGCGAAACCAAGGACCGCGATGCTCCAGAGCGCGCCGTCGGCGCCGACGGTGTTGAAGAGGAGCGGCGGCGTGAGGACGGTGAAGGTGAAGGCGCCGGCGAGATTGACCGCGTAGTAGTGCGTGATCCCTCGACTGCGTCCGAGTGGATCGCTCGAGAGCACGGCGGCGAGCGTCGGGAGCTGGGCGCCCATGGCGAGGGTCGGAGGAAGGATCCAAAGGATCGCGATGCCAGCGCGCGCCGCGGCCAGAGTCACGGCGCTGCCGCCGGCTTGCGCCAGCCAGTGGCCGAGCGCGTGGTCGATGGTGAAAAAAGCCAGTCCCACGACCACCGCCCACACCGCGATGAATCCTTCCAACAGAGCGAGACGGCGCGGAGCCCCGACGGGATTTTTGGGACAAAGCCAGGCACCGAGTGCGAGACCGGTGAAGTAAACCGCGAGCACGATCGTCGACGCGTAACGGCTCGAGCCCACCAGCGTGGAAAGATATTTTTCGCAGATCTGTTCCAGCACCAGTGCGATGCCACCGGAACAGAAAACGGCGGCGGTCAGCAGGCGTTCCCGAGCGCCGTCGGTGAGGAACGGGCGGCGGGTGGGAGTGGGTGGCATGGTGGCGGCGCGGGAGAAGCGGCGAAAAGGGAGGGAGAGCCTACCGATTGCCGCGCGCTGCCTCAACCCTCACGCGTGAGGGTTGGTGGTCGGTGTCATTTCCCGGCGAGCCGGCTGAGCGTCTGGACGGTGAGCGCGTGACGATTGGGCACGCGCAGCTTGCGCAGGATGTTGCCGACGTATTCCTGCACGGTGAAAAGGCTGAGGCCGAGCAGCTCGGCGATCTCGCGATTCTGTTTGCCGTCGGCGATCCAGAAAAGGACGTCGGCTTCGCGTTGAGTCAGGCCGAGCTCGCGGAATCGCTGGCGCAGAGACAGCGGGTGATTGATGCGCTGAAGCGCGGGCTGTTTGTGACGCAGCCACGCCTGGCGGAAATGCGGACCAAACAAATCGAGCAAGGTCCGTTCGCGAACCGTGAAATCGCGCCGGACACGGTTGAAGGACAGGGCGGCGATGGTGTGCGCGTTGACCGCGACCGGGAGAACCAGACCGTAGAGATAGCGGTTGCGCGCGAGGCAGTTCAGGTAGTGCGGGTGACGCTTGAGCTCGGAGACGGAAATCACGTCGGACATGCGGCGCGCATGGGTCCGGCCCGTGCGCTCGTAGTAGGCGACGAGCGGATTCAGATGCGAATTTTCCGAGTAATACTGCAGCTCCTGTTCGGTGTGGGGATTCGGCTTCGACATTGCCGCGGTGATCTGGCCGGTGCGGCGATCCAGCACGTGCATGATGCAAAGATCAGCGGGAATCAGCCGGTCCATCGCCGCCAGCACCGCCGCCGAAAAATCCGCGTGGTCACGGGCCGTGTTGATTTCGTAAACGGCGTTGAAGAGGGGACGCCAGTGGCGCGGATCGATGCGCTTCATCGTGTGCTGGAGCGGGAAAGGCACGCGCAGCTAGGCGGGGGAGGAAGCGCTTGGCAAGTGCAGGGGCAGGTCAGTTGCGTCAGCGGTGAGACCTTTGCGGGCGACGAAAACTCGAACCGCGTCACGGGTCGACTGGCCGGACCGTGATGGCGGAAGCACGCGTGCTTGCGCGCCGGTCCGGCAGGGCGGGCCGTCTCTCAACCGAGCTGGTTTCGGCGAAACGACGAACTCGCGTAATGGCGGCTCGCCGAAGAGGCGGGCCCGCCCTGCCCGGGCGAATATTTAGCTCGCGGCAGCGAGCGGCTCGGACGTCGTGCGGCTGGCAGCAGCGAGCCGGCGGACGTCGTCGCCCGAAATCGTTTCGCGAATGATCAGTTCCTCGGCGATGGCATCGAGCGCGGCGCGGTGCTGGCCGAGCGCGGTGTGCGTGGCGGCGTAGTTTTCGTCGAGGATGTCTTTCACGTAGCCTTCGGCGCGGTGAAACGTCTGCGGGCTGGCGAGCTGCTGTTCGCCGTCGCCACGCGAGAGCGCCATGAAACCGAGCGGCGACATGCCCCATTCGAAAACCATCTGGCGCGCGGTGCGCGTGGCTTCCTGAATGTCGCCGGAGGCGCCGCTCGTGATCGTGCCGATGGCGAGTTCCTCCGCGACGCGGCCCGCCATGAGACAGCGAAGGCGCGCGATGAGTTGCTCGCGCGAGTAGTTGAGCAGATCGCGTTCGGGCGTGAAGTGCGTGCTGCCGAGCGAGCGGCCGCGCGGGATGATCGTGACCTTCTGGAGCTTGATCGTGTCCTCGCCCATGAGGACCTGCATGAGCGCGTGGCCGGCTTCGTGGTAAGCGATGACCTTTTTGTCGTGCGGCGACATGGCGCGGCGCGTTTCGCGGCCCCAGTTGATTTTGTCGCGCGCCTCGTCCAGGTCGGACATGAGGATCGTGCCGCGGCGGTGACGCGCGGCGTGGATCGCACCTTCGTTGAGCAAGTTCGCGAGATCGGCGCCGGAGAAACCGGGCGTGGCCTTGGCGATTTCGTTGAGATCGACGGTGGCGTCGAGTTTCACGGCGCCGGCGTGGACTTGGAGAATCGCGAGGCGACCCGTGAGGTCGGGGAGACCGACCGAAACCTGACGATCGAAACGGCCGGGACGGAGGAGCGCTTTATCGAGCGTGTCGGGACGATTGGTTGCGCCGAAAACCACGACGGCGTCGCTCGAGTCAAAACCGTCCATCGCGACGAGCAGGGCGTTGAGCGTTTGATCGTGCTCCTGTTGCGCGCCGCTGGCGTCTCCCGAAGAACGCTGGCGGCCGAGAGCATCAATCTCGTCGATGAAGATGATGCTCGGCGCGGTCTCACGGGCTTTCTTGAAGAGATTACGCACGCGGCTTGCGCCGACGCCGACGTAGAGCTCGACGAAATCGGAACCGCTGAGGCTGTAGAAGTGCGCCTTGGCTTCGCCCGCGACGGCCTTCGCCAGCATCGTTTTGCCCGTGCCCGGAGGACCGACGAGCAAGACGCCTTTCGGCATGCGACCGCCGGTGGCGCTGAAGCGCGCGGGATCTTTCAGAAAATCGACGACCTCGACGACTTCGTCCTTCGCTTCGTCGCAACCGGCGACGGCGGAAAACTTCACGGTGGTGCTCGAAGGCTTCAGCGCGCCGCGCGAAAGCGAACCATAGCGTCCGGCGAACCGCTGCGCAAAGATCAGCACGCCGAGGATGATCGCGGCGCCCGCGCTCACCTGCATCAGCACGTGGACGACGCGGGCAAACTGTTCGCGCGGCGAAGCAGCGTGAACGCGCGCGAGCGTGGTGGCGTCGTCTTCGCTGAACTGCTTCTGCCGCAAAAGCTGCAGATCCGCATCGGTGAGTCGCGCTGCCGTGTGCACGGGGACCGTCTCGCCGTCGATCGCGCGCGCGGCGCGAAGGTCGGCGAGTGTGCCGCTGCTGCCGCGGTAGATGATGCTGCCCGACGACAACTCACCCGCTTGTGCGGCGGCGAAGAACTCCGCGGCACCGATCGTCTTCTCGCCGTCCGGCGGCGCGGCGATGGCAGACGAACGGCTCAAATAAAGGTCGGCGCTTCCCAGAACCGCGAAAGCAGCGACGGCGATGAACAACCAACGGAGAGAAAGGGTGGGCACATCTCCTATGCGACGCATCCAGAATTCCCCTACAATCCAAGAAATGGCCGCCTCATGGTTCGCGCGCAGACCCGCTCCGCAACATACCGCTGTGGCGCGTAACCACTTCGTGGATACGAAGCCGATTGCGCGCTAACGAGTTCCGCTCCGAGTCAACGCGCGTCGCCAAGAGGCCGACGATTTGCAACCTGTTGCAAATCGTCGAAGCCAAGAATCTGTGAAAATGCTCCGACCTGTCGTCGGAGGCTCTTCCGACCGCTCAGATCGAGGTCGGACTGCGCGTGCCGGTCGACGCGACTTGATCGAGATTTTCCTGCAGCTTGTCCGGGAACTCGTCGGACGATACTTCGCGCGCGGTCGCAGGCGCGCTGGTGTCGCGGTTCGCTACGGACGTGGAGCGCACGCCCAGCTGTTTCTCGGCGGTGAGCCAGTATTCGACGTCGCGACCTTCGGGGCGGCCGGCGGCGTCCCACAGTTCGTAGGCGCGCTCGGCGATCTGCTCGCGCGTCACCGTGGTGAGAAAGATGTTTCCAGCCGGGTCGGCGGTCTTGACCTGTGCGGAAGCGCGCGGAGCAGCGGGCGTGGACGAGGAAAGGGAAGCGGAACTCTTCTTGTTTTTCATCAAGGTATATAGAAGCGAACCCTGCCGTTTCCCGCCATCGGGCGGCGGCCCCAAAAGGTCCTCCGGTCTTGCGCGGAAAGACGGGCGGAGAACGCTCATCTCGCGCGGACACATGTCGTTGTCGGCATGAAGACGACCTCTCCACTCACCCCTGCGGAGACCTTTGCGCGCCTGGAGCAGATGATCGGTGAAATCCGCGTCGGCATGCTCACGACGCTCGGTGAGGACCGCGATTTTCACAGCCGCCCGATGGCGACGCTCGAGGTCGATGCCGTGGCTGGCGCACTCTGGTTCCTCACCGCTGATGACTCGTTGAAGGCGCGTGAGATCCACGACGATTGGCGCGTGGGTCTCACGTATTCCGACGCGGGGCGCTCGGTGTTTGTCGCGCTCAGTGGCACAGCGCAGCTCATCGAAGATCGGGCAAAAGCGCGCGAACTTTGGAGCCCGATGATGAAGGCGTTTTTCCCCGGTGGCGTTGATGATCCCCGGCTCGTGCTTTTGCGCGTCGTGCCGGAACGAGTAGAATACTGGGACGCCTCCGAAAACCGGATGCAGCAACTCTTCAACCTCGCGAAGGCAGCCGTCACCGGCGAGCCCCCGCAAAACCTCGGAGACCATGGAAAAGCACACCTCAACTGACGGCACCACCGGCGAAGCGCAGGGCTCGGCCGCCTCGCGCACCGCTTCGCTCCCGATCCTCTACATCAAACCCGGCTGCCCGTGGTGTCACGAGGTGATCGATTTCCTCATGTCCAAGGGAATTGGATACGAGGAGCGCGATGTCCTGCGCGACCCGGAGGCCATGGCGGAGATGCGGCGCAAGTCAGGTCAGACCTCCGCGCCGACGCTCGATTGGAACGGCAAAATCCTCGCCGATTTCGGCGTGGCCGAGCTCAAACCCTTCCTTCGCCAGCAGAACGTGAAATTCGAAGACAGCTGAGTGGCCGGCGCACACGCGCGCCCGCTCGACTCAGGCTTCGAGCTTCACCTGGAGATCAGCGATGATGCGCTGACCTTCGGTCTCGAAGTGAAAGATGTGGCGCGTCGCGGACTTCACCGCGGCGACCGCGATGTTGTTGCCGCGCACGATGGTCGGCAACGTGAGTTTGCAGGGGAAACCCAGGTCGCAGATCTGATTTTTGAAACCGCCGACCGTCATGTTCGTGAGTTCGCCGATTGCGTCCTTCACGACTTCGGGACCGCTCATGTCGACTTCAGCCAGCGACATACCCAGCACGCGGCTCGTGACGAGAAACGCGTAAGGCTCCGGAAAGCGCAGGTAGATGAGACCGTTGGCCGAGCCCACGAAGCCGACGCTACCGATGAATTGCGGGTCGTTGACCACCAGCATGCCGTGATCCTCGATTTTCTGCACCAGTTTGATCTGGTGGCCGACCATGGTGCGGAAAACGTGCTCCATGGCCTTTATGACCGCGTCGTCGATCGTTGAAACAGGCAGGGCAGAAGCGAGTGACATGAGTGAAAGTGCAGACAAGTTCGCCCTGCCGAAAGGGCAGGGTCTGATCGTCTCGTATCGGCACAAACGGACCTTTCGTGGAGCGATTTTTACAACCCGTTCTGCACCATGACACACTGCGGGAGGGGCTTTGGCTCAACCTAGTCCGGGCCGTTGCTGAGCGTGGTCCGCACGGAGGCTCGATCAGGTGCGGACAGTGACTCGACTCGAGCCACACCTTGGCTCGAACCAGAACGCGCCGTGCGGCGACCTGGACCGCACCTTGGCTCGACCCGGTGCACATCGTGGCTCGAGACGGGAAGCGCCGTGGGCCGACAGGATGTGGATCGTGGTTCGAGCCGGGCTCGCTGTGCGCGCGAGTGCGCTGTTTGGTCCCGGTGACGCCAGGGTCCGGGCCGCCGCGAGCTACGTTGCGAACGAAGTCATCCCCGAATGCGCATCCCTGCTTTCTCCCTCCGCCCCGCCAAAAGGGCCAAGACAACATGTCTACTATTAGTTGACATGTGGATTGGTGTTCGGAGCCAAAGGGGCGGGAGAATCGAAGTCGGTGGGGAGAGGGAAACGGCGATTTCGGCAACGGCTCGGGCGTGCGTCGTGCGCAAAAACTACTTCGTTTGCGCGGTTTCGCGGCGGGACTTGGCTTCGGCGATGAGTTTTTGTGCGAGTTCGTGTGGGACTTCGGCGTAGTGGCTGAAGGTTTCGGAGTGGCGGCCGCGTCCGCTGGTCAGCGAGCGCACAGTGGTGCTGTAGTGATAGAGCTCCTTTTGCGGCACCTGCGCGCGGACGAGTTGGAAATGTCCGTCGACATCGACGCCGAGGATGTGGCCGCGGCGTGCTGAGATGTCGCCCATGATCGCGCCGACGTGTTCTTCGGGCACCGTCACGACGACGTCGTAGATGGGCTCGAGCAGGCACGGCGTCGCGGCGAGAAACGCTTCCTTGAACGCGTGATAACCCGCGATCTGAAACGCGATGTCCTTCGAGTCCACCGGGTGCATCTTGCCGTCGAAGAAGTCGGCCTTCACGTCGGTCACGCGGTAGCTGGCCAGAATGCCTTCGAGTGTGGCGGTGCGGATGCCTTTCTCGACCGACGGCACGAAGACGCGATCGACGTTGGTGCCGACGAGTGACTGCGCGAAGACAACGCCGACGTCGCGTTCGGCGGGTTCGATGCGCAGCCACACTTCGGCGAACTGGCCGGCGCCGCCGGTTTGCTTCTTGTGACGATAACGCGATTCGCCGCGGCTGCGGATTGTTTCGCGATACGGCACGCGCGGTTCCTCGAGTTCGACCGCCACGCCGAAGCGTCGCAGCAGACGCTCGACGAGCACCTGGAGCTGAATCTCGCCCTGACCGGAGACGATCGTCTGGTGCACTTCGTCGTCCACGCGGTAGTGAAACGTCGGGTCTTCGGCGTGCAGCGTGGCGAGACCGACCGCGAGTTTGTCCTCGTCGCCCTTGGAGCGGAGTTTCAGCGCGCCGTGAATGTTGGGCGCGGGATACTCGACGCGCGGCAACGAGACGACGTGCTTCGGACTACACAGCGTGTCGCCCGTGTGCGTGGCGCGGAGTTTCACGACCGCGCCGAGATCCCCGGCGTTGAGCTGCGGGACCGGCGTGCGTTCGCGTCCGTCGAGCACGTAGAGCTGCCCCATGCGCTCGGTGACGCCGCGCGAGCTGTTGAGCAACTCGTCGCCGCTGCGCACCGTGCCGGCGAACACGCGGAAGAGCGACAGCTCGCCGACGCCCGGCTCGTTCATCGTTTTGAACACATACAAAACCGGCTCGGCCTGCGTGAGCGGCACCGAGCCGGGGAGTCCACTCGCATCCCGCGCGGGCACGTCCGCGCGGTCCATCGGCGAGGAGCCGTATTTCGCGATGAAATCCATCAAGCGAGCGACGCCGACATTGGTCTCGGCCGACACCGGCCACAGCGGCACGAAGACCTGATTCTGAATCGCCGCGTGCAGGCCCGCGCGAAACTCCTCCTCGGCGAGAATGCCCTTTTCGAAGAAACGCTCCATGAGCGAATCGTCGGACTCGGCGACGTATTCGATGAGCTGGCGGTGCAACTCCTGCACCTGCGCCGCGAGTTCGCCCGTGGCGGGTTCCTCGGTGTAGCGACCGTTGCCGCCCGGCTTGTAGGTGACGACTTCGTTGCGCATCACGTCGAGCACGCGGCTGAAGCCGGGACCGCCGTCGAGCGGCAGCGCGAGCGGGAAAACGTTTTTTCCAAAATGTTCGCGCGCGCTCGCGAGCACGTCGTCGAAGCGAACGTTGGCTTTGTCGAGCGCGTTGACCACGAGCATCTTTGGCAGGCCGAAACGCGTGGCGTAGTCCCACACCGCGTCGGTGCCGACGCCGAGACCGTGCGCGGCGTTGATCACGATCAGCGCGAAATCGCCGACGCGGAGCGCGCCGAGACCTTCGCTGATGAAGTCGGCGTAACCCGGGCAATCGACGACGTTGAACTTGCGGCCCTGCCACTCGAGGTTGAGCAGGGAAGCGTGCACGGAGATTTGATGCAGGTGCTCGCTGGGGTGGTAGTCGGAGACGGTGGTCCCGGCAGCGATGTTGCCCATGCGGCCGATCCGACCGGCACAGGCGAGCATCGCTTCACACAGGATCGTCTTGCCGGCTGACGCGTGACCGAGGACGGCGAAGTTCCTCAGGTCGGGGGAGGCGTAAGCATTCATGGGCCGACGGGTTGAGGGGAAACCACGAGGGTGGGGCGGGGAACGCGATCAATGTAGCCCGCGCGCACGCGGATGCCTCCGCGCCCGTTGCGGGTGTTCGCGCACATTTTGCACAAAGACTCGCCGAACGGAAATCGCCCGCCCATTTTATTAGGAAGACCACCGCTGCAACGCACTGAGCAGGACGCGGTCACAACGGGATGTTCCAACGCTTGCGACGAGACTGGAAGGAACTCCGCCACGCCCCGCCCGGGCAGCGGTTTCAGCAGCACTACGAGCGCACGCGCCACTCGGCGGACCGGCGTTTCTGGCCGCGCCTGTTCCGGATGATTGTGGTCATCGGCTGTCTGCTCGTGGGCCTGGCGCTGACGGTGCTGCCCGGACCGGCGATCCTGTTTTTCGCGATCGCGGCCGTCTTGCTCGCGGCGGAATTCGAAGGGATGGCGAAGGCGCTGGATCGCGCGGAACTGTGGGGCCGAAAAATCGCCCGCCGCTGGCGCGACAAATGGCGCCACCGCCGAGCGCGGCGACAAGGGAAGAAAGCGGCCGCGCGGACGGGCGGATAAGACGGACGCGAAAGGAAGCGGGAGGCTTCCACTCTGCCTGTCATTCTGAGCGCCGCGAAGAATCCAGTGGGAATTTCGCCGCGCGATCACGCAGCGAAGCGCGCACTGGATTCTTCGCTGCGCTCAGAATGACAGAAGGCCGCACCCGGAAAGGTGAGGCCTTGCCTGCGGATCGCTCAGCGTGCGAGCGGTGTGACGACGATCGCGAGGTCGTCGCTGAAGTCGGGCAGGGGCACGGTGAGCGTGCTGCGGGTGGTTGACGCAGTGGTTTCGTGCAGGCGCTCGCCCGTGCGAGGATCGAAGGCGGCGATGCGATACTCGCCCGCCGGCCAATCGCGGAGCGGCACGGATTGTCCGCGGAGGAGCGGACCGTCGTAGCGGATCGCGCCGGCAGGGTGCACCATCCACGGCGAGTTCACGTAGAGGATCGCCTTCCTGCCCTGGCGGAGACCGACGGACTCGGGCGGAAACTCCCAGCCGCCGGCGAACTCGCTGTAGCGCACTTTTTCGAGCCGGAGCGAGTCGATCACCGCCCAGCCGTCGCCTGTATTCAGAATTTCGATATGCTGCTCGCCGGCAGGGAGCGCGACGGACACCTCGCGATTCAACTTGGGCGCGGTGGTGTTCACGTTCACGCTCGGCGCGTCGATCTGTTCGCGGTGAAGTTCGCGCTCGCCTGCGCGCACCACGATGCTGACGGGACCGCCGACCGACTCGACGCGATAGACGAGGCGCGCGCCTTCGCCGAAACGCGCGAGCAGCCGCAACGGCCGTCGCTGTTCGGCCGGCGTGTTCGCGCCGCGGAGAAAACCGGAGAGGGCTTCCGAGGCGCGGGCGGCGGAGAGCGGATTGGCGATGGCGGCTTCGCCCGAGAGGAGAATGCGGCGGAAAGTGTTGAGCGCGACAGACGCGTTGAACGTTTCACCTTCACGGATCGTGGCGCCGAGTTTCAGCGGCGGCGTGCTGCTCGGCAGCGTTAGCGGCGTCCACGTGCCGTCGTGCCAGCCAGCGTCCTTCAACACGCGGCTCAGCGCGGAGATGAGCGAATACGCGCGATCCTCGTGCACGTCTTCCCACCACCAGGTCATGCTCGTGCCAACGGAGCCGCCGAGCGCGCCGCCCCAGAGAGCCTGGCGCAGGCCGCGCAGATGCGGATCGAGCGGACGCGCCCAGTTGGCGCCGAGCACGCCGAATTCGCCGATCATCACCGGCTTCCCATAGCGTTGGACAAAGTCCTCCGAAAGCCGCGCGATCTTCTTTCCCGGCGAGGGATCGGCGTAGGAGTGATACATCGAGAATTCGATCTCGGGAATTTCCCAGATCTCGGGCCGATCGCTGCCGCCGGTGAGACTCGTGGTGATCAGGCGTTGATAGGGATCGTTCGCACGGAGCCAGCGCGCCATGTCGCGGTGCCAAGCGGCGACATCGGCGGCGACGAGATTGCTGCGCGGCAGGTAGGAATTGTCGATTTCGTTGAAGAACTGCCATGAGTGCAGCAACGGATTGTGGCCGTAGCGCGCGATGAGGTAGCGCAGACGTTTCTGGTAGAGCTCGCGCGCTTTGGGATTGGTGAAAAAATCGTTGGGCGAGCTGCACGGGCCGCCGTTTTCGACCGAGTAGGGGTTGCTGCGCGTCCAGAAGTTATTGCTGCCGCCCCACGCCGGATCGTTGGCCATATACATGCCGTGGTGATCGAAGCAGAGCATGAGGTAGAGCCCGTGCTGCTCGGCCAAGTCGAAGACGCGATCGAGCTGCCACGCGGCGTCGAGTTTGTAGCGCGTGAGCGAATCGGGTGCGTGCTCGATGCCGGCCCACCACGGCGCCATCCACAGTCGCGCGAAGTTCTGCCCCGATTGCTGCATCGACGTGAACCACTCTTCGTAGTCGAACGTGCCGCGCGACTGCGGCCAGCAGACGTTTTCGCCGATCAAGCGGAGCGCGCTGCCGTCGCTTTTCTCGAAATAACGCCGATCGGACGCGATCCGCACCGTGCCGCGCGCGGCGGCGTTCGGCGATGGCGCGACGTCGACGTTTGCCGTCGCGAGTTTCCGCGGCGCAGAGCCGCGTTCGGACACGAGCAGTTCGACGCGATGTTTGCCGCTTTCAAGCGAAGTGAAGCGGAGGCGCCACTCGGGTGAACCGGCCGGCGAGAGCACTTCGGCGCCTGCCTCGAGCCGGCGTGAGTAGTCTTGAAACCAAAACGCGGGCACCGTCGTGCGCGCACCGGACGGCGCGGTGATTTCCGCATCCACGCGAATCACGTCGGGATCGAACGGATTGGCGGCATCGGGCACCCCGGTGAGACGAAACTCCAGACGTTCGCCGGCGCTGCCGGAACGTAGTGCGACAATTTCTGCCGCTTGGGCCGGAGAAAGAAATGCGAGAGCCGTGGCGATAACGAGGAGCAGGGTGTGCGGCAGGGGAAGGGAGCGCATGGGAGGAATCGACGTTCCGGCGCGACGGAAGTGGCGCGCAAAAATCTGAGGGACCGGGAGACGTGCGGCCGGCAGGTGAGAGAGCTTGTCGCCGCGTTTGGCGGAGACTAGACATTTAGCCGGCCGGCTACGCTGGCCGATGGACTCTAGAGCCCCATGAAACTACCCCTCCGCTTGCAAGCCGCGGTTTGCGGCTTGGTTGCTCTCGTAAACACGACGCTCGTTGCTGCCATCCCCGCCCTCGAGCGCGTCGCGCCGGTTCCCGCGGACCAGCCTGTTCCGATCGAGGATTTTTTTCGGCCGCCACTCTTTTCGCGCACGCAGCTGAATCCCGGCGGGACGCACATTGGCGCGCTGATCACCACTCCCAGTGACCAGATGGAGCTGCTGATCTATGATATCGCATCCCAGAAACTTGGTCGGATTTCCGGAGGCACGAACAGCCGCGATATTTACAGCTTTGGGTGGCTGGATGATCGCCACGTCTTCTTCCACCTTTCCGCGCGGAAGATCTACGGAGCAGGCCTTTTTGCCGCCCACGTCGATCGTCTGGGCGCGAGTTGGCCGTTGCTGCAGTATTGCGCGACCCGACTCATCGCGGTGCCGCGGGAGAATCGACTTTTTCCCCTCGTGTGGATCCGCAACGACGTGGCGGACGGGCGCGATGCCGGCCCCGTGACGCTCACGGCCGGCGGCAACTATGGCAATTTCATCAATCTTACCCGAGCCGATGCTTCCTACCGGGAGCTGCAGGATGCGCGGGACATGAATCAGCGGCGTATCGCCGCCTCGCATCCTAAGGTGCCGGGTCTGGGTGCCGGTTACATGGCGGACAAGGACGGACGTCTGGCGTTCGGCTTCACCGGTGACGACGGTGTGATCAGAATGCACCGCCTCGTGGGCGAGAAGTGGGTGCTCTCTCCGATCGATTTGGAGAAGATCGATGTGTTGGGAGCCGGCGATCAACCGGGAGAAATCGTGGCTTCGATCCCGATGCCCGACGCGCCCGCTCAGTTGTGTCTCGTGGACGCCGAGACGGGCGCGACCAAGGAGGTGTTGCTCCAGGACAAGAACTACGACTTTCGCGGGTGGACGTTTCGCAACCCCGACGATGGGCGGATTCTCGGCCTCATGTTTGACCGCGCGGTGCCCGCCAGCGTGTGGTTCGATCCGGGATATCGCGCCGTCCAAAAAATGGCTGAAGCGCAGTTTCCCGGGCAGGTGGTGCGCCTGATCGGCAGCGCTCAGAAAGGAAAGATCTTCCTCGTGGAAACGTGGTCCGACCGGCAGCCCTCCGTTTACCACATCCTCGATTTGGAGAAGCGGCAAATGGGGTTGGTAAAAAACTCGCGTCCCTGGATCGACCCGCAGCGCATGCGGCCCATGAGCTTGATCCGCTACAAGACTGCCGAAGGCCGCGAACTCGATGCTTATCTCACGCTGCCTGCGGGCGCTTCAAAGACGAATCCCGTGCCCATGATCGTGCTTCCGCACGGCGGACCGTGGGTGCGCGACACGTGGGGCTTCGATGGCGAAGTGCAGTTTCTGGCCAGCCGTGGCTATGCGGTGTTGCAGCCCAACTACCGCGGTTCGCCTGGTTACGATTGGATGTTTCCGATCGAAGATCAGTGGGCGTTCATGAAAATGCATGCCGACGTGACGGCTGCGACGCGCAAGGCGCTGGGCACAGGGATGGTCGATCCCGATCGCGTGGCGATCATGGGCGGCTCGTTTGGGGCCTATCTCGCGCTTTGCGGTGTCGTGCATGAGCCCGAACTGTATCGCTGCGCCGTGACGATCGCGGGCGTGTTCGACTGGGCGAATGTCGTGAAGGAGGAAAAATACTACCAGTTCGACTCACCGCAGTATGCCCGCATGTTGCGCAAGCTGGGCGATCCCACCAAGGAGAAGGAGAAGTTCGACGAGATCTCCCCTATCCGACGCGTCGATCAAGTGCGCGTGCCGATGTTTGTGTCGCACGGCAAGGAGGACGGGGTGGCGTCGGTGAGCGAATCGAAGCGGCTCATCTCGGCGCTGCAGAAAAACAAAGTGCCGGTCGAGACCCTGCTCGTGTCCGAGGAAGGTCACGGCATGGTGCGCTTCAACAATCGCCTCGAGCTCTATCGCCGCATCGAGGCGTTTCTGGCGAAGAATCTCCCCTTCACGCCGAAGGAACTCTGAGGTGTTTCGCCTCTCGCGATCGCGCGCGCGGCGATGCCGCGATGTGCGTTGGCGGAAACGAACAACAAAAAAGCCGGTGCATTTCAGCACCGGCTTTTTGATGAAGCTTGGTCAGCTTACTCGCTGAGGCCCGGCCACGGCGTGATCGCGTTGAGCGCGGGAACGATCGCGCGGCGCAACGCGAGAAAATCGATCGAGCCGGTCTGGCGGTAGATCACCTTGCCCTCGGGATCGATCAAGAGCGTGTGCGGCAGCGCGCCGTTCCACTCCGGGTCGAGTGCTTCGACGAGCGCGTATTTGTCGGTCGAGCCGAAGATCAGGTTGCGCGTCGACGCGTGCTTCTTCTGGAGGAACTTCAGCACCTTCGCCTCTTCGTCGGGGAACTGCGCGGCGAGCGTGACGAGCTCGAAGTCGCGCTGACGGAAAATCAGATTCTGCTCCACCAGCTCGTCGAACTCGGACACGCACGGACCGCACCAGGTCGCCCACACATTGATCATGCGGACCTTGCCCGTGCCGGCGTTGGCGCGCAGTTCGCGCAGGGCGGCGGCGTCGGCGCGCTCGAGCGAGACGGGCTCATTGCGCACCTTCTCGCGCCAGCGCTTGTTGTCGGCGACCTTGTCGGCCCATTTCGTCGAGCAGCCGAAGACACGCGTGGTGGTGACGGCCGGCTCCTTGCCCGCGAGCAACGCCTCGATCGCGTTGGCCGTGTCGCGATGCTTCACGAGATCCTCGCGCTCGGAATCGTCGATACGACCCTGGAAGCGGAGCTTCCGCTGCTGGTCGAAAATGAAAACGTGCGGCGTGGCGATGACGCCGAACTTCATGGACAGCGCCTGCGTCGGACCATCGTCCGCAAAGGGGAAATTGAAGCCCGCGTATTCGGAGCGGATTTTCATTTCCTCGAACGTGTCGCCGAGATCGGTGTAGGCCATTTCGTCGAGGCGCACGGCGTCGGCGTGGTTCGGGTTGATCGCGAGGAAGCCCACGCCCTTGTCGCGATAAGCTGTCACCAGTTTCTTGATACGTCCTTCGTAGGCCTGCGCAGTCGGGCAGTGGTTCGACGTGAAGATCAGCACCAACACTTTGTCCGACTTGAAGTCAGCGGGCGTGTAGTTTTTGCCATCCACGGCCGGCAGATTGAAATCCGGCAGATCGGACCCCAGAGGGAGCACGGGGTAGTCGGCGGCAAAGGCGCGACCAACCGACATAAACAACGCGAGGCATGCGAGAAGCAGGGCAGGGGTATAACGCATATAATATATCCGTTAAGCGGGACCGGCCGTGCCGCAAGGATTTCGGGCATTTTTGCCGATGCTTACTTTAGCAATGCAAGCGACTCGCGTCACGGTGCGCGCCGCGTCGTGCCAAAGTGCGCACCGAGTCGAGCCGATGTCTGCACCGGGTCGGGACTAAGTGCGGACCGTGTCGCGACCAGGTGCGGACACGGTCGAGCCCCGGTGCGGCTCGAGTCGGGACCAAGTCTGACCTCGCTGCAGACGTGACAAGAGCGACGCGTCTTCGTCAGGCGGTCGCCACGGGTTCGCGCAGCGAACGCTTGGGAGCGGCGGGCGCGGAGGGCGGCGGCGGTTCGTCGATCGCAATCGCGGGCGTCTCCTGGCCGAGCACGCTGGCGCGAAGGGCGTGCACGGCTTCGCGGAAGGCTTCGGCGCGCTTCTCGAGTTCGTGCGCGTGCGCGGTGGTTTCCTCGGCCGAAGCGGCGTTGGCCTGCGTGACGCCGTCGATCTGATGCACGGCTTTGGTGATCTGACCGATGCCGGAGGTTTGTTCGCGCGAGGCTTCCGCGATGGCGTCGACGAGGCGTTCGACGTCGCGGGCCTTGGCGAGAATGTTGTTCAGCGTTTCGGCGACCTGGACGGTGATGTCGGCGCCGGCTTTGGTGCGCACGCTGGAGGCGGTGATCTTGTCGGTGGTCTCGCGGGCGGCGTTGGCGCTGCGTTGAGCGAGCGTGCGGACTTCGTCGGCGACGACCGCGAAACCGGCGCCTGCTTCGCCGGCGCGAGCGGCCTCGATGGCGGCGTTGAGCGCGAGGATGTTCGTTTGGAACGCGATCTCGTCGATCGTCTTGATGATGCGGGTGACGTCCTCGCTGGAGCTGCGAAGCGCATCCATCGCTTCGGTGAGCTGGGTCATCTGCGCGGCGCCCTGCTCGGCGGCGGTGCGGGTTTCGTTGGCGGAGTGCTGGGCCTGTTGCGCGTTGTCGGCGTTGCTGCGGGCCATGCCGGAGATCTCTTCGAGCGTGGCGCTGGTTTCCTCGAGCGAGGCGGCTTGCGAGCTGGAGCCTTCGGCAACGGTGGCGCAGGCGGTGCGGACGGAGGCCGCGTTTTGTGCGGAGAGTTCCGCCTCCGAGAGGAGGCGTTCAGTGGTGGATGCGATCGGCCGACTGATGCTGCGACCGAGCCGGTGGCTGAGCCAGAAGACGACCCCGATGCCAAGTGCGAGCGTGACGGCCGTCCAGAGGCGGACGCGTCGCGCGGAGGCGAGCGTGTCGGCGCAGGTCTGCACGAAGTCTTCGCGCAGCAGGCGATTTTCCTCGGCCATCCTGCCGGTGAGGAAACTCCAGCTCGGTCCCCAACCTTCTTCGGAAGGGATGGGTGGCTCGGTGTGATTGAGCGCGGCTTCGCTGTGGAGGCGGAGGAGTCGATCCACAGTTTTCCACTCTTCGGATTCGTAGAGTTGGACAAAGTGTTCGCGGAGTCCGCCCTGACTGAGGGCGATGACGTCCTGCCAATAGATCTCGGCGAGTTCGGCGCCATGGGCGAGCGAGAGGGCCTCGCTGGGGGTGAAGCTGCGGTCGGACTTGGAGGCGCGGAGTTGGTGATAGTAGAAAATCATGCCGCCGACATCCATGGCGGATTTGCGGACGAGCATGAGCTTCGGCATGACGGCGAGCTTGCGCGCAATGACATCGCTCGTGGTGGCGTCGACGAGGAGCGGGAGCACGGCGTCGATGTCGTGGCGAAAACTGCGATAGGCGGCCATGATGCCGACCGAGTCGCTGTCGTCGGTCTGCGTGTCGACGGTGTGGCGAAGACTCGGGAGGCTTTCCACGTGCTTCTCGATGCGATCGAGGGCGGCGCGGAGTGGGGTCGAGAGGGCTTCGGTGTCGACCGCGGCGCGTTGCTCGCGGTAGATCGCGACAGCCTGATCGCTGTCGATGCGCCATTGATCCTGATCGATGCGGGCCTGTCGGCGTTCGGCGTCGGTTGTCTCGAAGGTGGGTTTGAAGAAATACCAGTTGGTGGACTCCTGATCGATGCGGGCTTCGAGATCGCCGAGTTTCCACACGAGGCTGGAGAGTTCGCCGAGGTTTTCCAACTCGCGCACGTCACGATGGGCGCGCCACGTCATGATCGTGCCTGGAATCAAACCGCCGAGGAGGGGAACCAGGACGAGCAGCAGAATCTTACGTTCCAGGTTAAGGGCACTAAGACGCATAACGTCATAGACGGCACGGATTGAGGTAAACTTTAGATGAACCGACAGTGGGCGCGATGCCGGTATGTGGCGAATACGGTGGGGAAACGACGCGCAACTTCTGGGAAAGAGGTGCGTCGGGCCCATCACGTTAAATCCCCATGACTCGTCGCGACTTTATCGTTTCCTCGGCTGCTGCTACAGCCGGCCTCATGCTTCCCTCCTCTCTGAGCTTTGCAGCCAGCACGAACGCTGCGGTGCGCCAACCGAAGATCCCGCGCTGGCGGGGTTTCAATCTTACCGAACTCACCGGCGGTCGCCGCGGCCAGGCGTTTCGCGAAAGCGATTTCGCGATGATGGCGGAGTGGGGCTTCGATTTCGCGCGTTTGCCGCTGTCGTATTGGGCGTGGTCCTCGGCGCAGGACTGGATGAAGATCGACGAAGATGCGCTGCATCCGATCGATCAGGCGATCGAGTGGGGCCGGCAGTATGGCATCCATATCAATCTCAACTTCCACCGCATCCCCGGTTACTGCGTGAACGGTCGCGAGCTGGAGCCGTATCAGATGTTCGACAGTCCGCGCGACTCGATGGAGCGCGCGCTCGAAGCGGCGGTGCACCACTGGAGCTATTTTGCGCGGCGCTACAAGGACCAGCCGGCGAGCCGGGTGAGCTTCGATTTGTTCAACGAGCCGCCGTTCATGCAGACGCATGATCGCTATGTGGAAGTGGCGCGCGCGCTCATCGCGGCGATCCGCGCGGAAAATCCCGACCGCCTGATCGTGGCCGATGGCGCCGACATCGGTCAGACGCCGGTGCTCGGGCTCGCCGACCAAGGCATCGTGCAGAGCACGCGCGGCTACCTGCCGAAGATGGTCAGCCACTACACGGCGACCTGGGTGCCGGAAAACGAGTTCGAATCGAAAGCCGTGCCGACCTGGCCGATGCGCGCCGACAACGGCGAACTCTGGGACCGCGCGAAGCTGAAGAGCGAACTCATCGACAAGTGGCAGCCGCTTGTCGCCCAAGGCGTCCCGGTGCACGTGGGCGAATGGGGATGCTACACGAAGACGCCGCACGAAGCCGTGCTCGGCTGGATGGCGGATCTGCTCTCGCTGTGGAAGGAAGCGGGCTGGGGCTGGTCGATGTGGAATCTGCGCGGCGGCTTCGGGGTGCTCGACAGCGGCCGGGCCGATGTTGCCTATGAGAACTTTCGCGGCCACCAGCTCGATCGTAAAATGCTGCAGCTGCTGCTGGACAATTAATGCAACGCGACCTCTGTTTGAAGGGAGAGGCGCGCCGTCGGAGTTTACCTTAATACCATGAAGAAACGCATCCTGTCCCTCACCATTGCCACGCTTCTGGCTCTCCCTGCGCTGGCGGCAACCGCTCCTGAAACTCCCGCCAAAACCGACGCACCGGACGCAGAACAATCCGCCACCCCAGGCAAGAAAGCCAAGCGTGCGTTGGAAAAAGGCATGCCGGCGGAAGAAGTCATTCGCCTCATCGGCAAGCCCGCCGAAATCAAGCCGATGGAAACGACGGAAGGAAAAGCGGAGACCTGGATCTATCGCCGCGAGCTGGGGCATCAGACGAGACAGGTGGTCACGGGGATGCGCCAGGTGCCGACTTACGTCGGGCCCGGCATGGGTGATGGCGCGGACGCGCAGTCGGGCATGTCCATGCGAGGCGAGCCGATCTACCAAATGGAGACGACCACCACTTATCAGGTGACGTCCCTGTTGATGTTCGACGGCAAGCTCGAACTGGCCCGGCAGACGTCGGAGCGGACCCGCAACTACACCAAGAATTAATACCAATCGCCGAAGCTTTTACGCGAAGATCGCAACGTTCGCAAAGAGCACCCGGTTGATATCGTCGTCCTCGCGCTTCTGCACTTTTCAGCAAGGTAGTCGCATCCGTGGCAGCCGCGAGCGCCCGGGAGCGGGCGAACCACCACTCGCTGGCGCTCGCAGCGACGTTTACACCACGCCCGAAAGCCGAGGGACAATCGTCTGAGTGGGCCTGCACGCTCACTCACCCGCTTCAGGCGGGTGGTGAGCTGAACCCGGTGCGACCGCGAAGATCTTCGTGGCCGCAGCAGCCGGAGCGATGCTCCTACTGTTTGGGCTGATAACGCACGTAAGCGACCTTCGTGCTATCGGGAGACCATGAGGGAACGTTGAGCGTGCCCTGGCCGCCGAATAATTTGGCGAGCACCACGGCTTCACCGCCGCCCACCGGCATGAGGCGCAGCGTGACGTCCCGATCAGCCGGGTGGCCTTTGACATCGCCCGCGTAACTGAGGAATACGATCCACTTCCCGTCGGGCGAGGGATGCGCGAACCAGTTGTTGAACTCGTCGTCGGTCACCTGCTCCATTTTCGAACCGTCGGGATGCATCCGCCAGATCTGCATGCGGCCGGTGCGATCGGAATTGAAGTAGATCCATTTCCCATCCGGCGAGTAATCCGGACCGTCGTCGAGACCGTCGGTCGTCGTGAGGCGCTGCTCCTGTCCGCCCGCTGCCGGAATGACGAAGATGCCGAACTTGCCATCGCGCCGGGCGCAATAGGCCAGCGTGCTTCCGCCGGGCGACCAACCGTGCCAGTAGGATGGCGCATTGGCGGTGACTTCCCGCGGGACGCCACCCGTCGCCGGCAGAATGTAGATGCGCGATTGTCCGTCCTTACTCTGATCGCTGATGACGAGTTGCTTCCCGTCGGGCGACAGCCCGTGGTCGTTGTTACACTTGATCGCAAATCCGGTTTCGATCAGTTGCGGCCCGCTGTCGCCGGCGAGCGGCAGGCGATAGATGCGGCCGCCGCCATTGAAGTAGAGAGCCGATCCATCCGGCGTCCAGTTCGGCGCCTCGATATGGTCGGTCGTGTGGTAAACGCTACGGCGATCCTGGGAGGCGATGACGATGGTCTCGAGCGAACTTCTCACAGCTACGACTTCGGCGGACGGCTCCGTAAACTCAACCTTCGAAAACACGGCGCGCTCCACGGCATCGGCTTCGTGCGCGCAGACTCCGATCCCGACGTAGAAATCTCCCGTAAACGGCAGCCGCACCGAGCAGCCCGAGGGCTTCAACGAATCGCCGGACGTGGCGAGCGACATGTAAACCGTATCGCCCACCTTCTCAATCCGCAGACGCCGCGGGGCGGCGACGCTGGTCTGCACTTCACGCGTGAGCCCGCCCTTGGCATCGCGAAATTGCAGCGAGGTCAGCCCGTCGCCGTGCAAGGCGACGTCAGCATACACGGAGTCGGCATCGAGCGTTTGCCGGATCATGAGGCAGGCCTTGCGATGCGGATTTCCCCGGTCGTCGGGAAATGCGATATCGGCCGCGAGCGCGATGTCCCCGGAGGCTTTCGTCCAGACAAAGTGAAACGCATCCTCGCGGAACCACATGTTCGCGCCGCTGCCGCTCACGGTATAGCTGTCCTGCGCGGCATCGTGAACGACCGTTCCCGCGTGCCGGGCCGCGCCGATATCGGCATGGCTCTCGAACAGACCCAACTCGCCGGTCGTCGCGACGAGCGCGGCCGGGGAGAGAAACAGGAGGCATGCGCATTGGCGCCAAAGCCGGAAAAGGTGAGCGATCGGCGCAGAGGAAGGAGGCACGTTCAACATGGGGAAGGGGTGAATGTTGCTGAGGGGTGATTTCGAACCGTTCCTGTTTTCGCGGATATTTCTCCCGCGGACAAACCATAACGAGCAGCGGGCTTTTACCGTGGACGCGGGTTGGCGAAGTTGACGAAGCCGATTCTTCAGGTGCGTCAGGATGAACGCGTGAGCTGGCGGCGAAGGACAGGACCCGCCAGGGACAAATCCGCGATCGCGGAAACGTTTCAGGCGCGCCGCTCGTTTTCGCGGGATGCGCGCTTCACCGGCGGCTGGTCCGCGGTCTGGCGCGTTTGCGAACGATCGCGTTGCAACTCAGCCTCCGCCGCGAGCCAGAATTCCATGTCGCGATGCGCGGGGCTTCCCGCCGTCTGCCACAAATCCCGGGCGCGGGCGGCGATTTCTTCGTGCGGAAACTCGAGAGGGCGGCGGGTCGTTTTCATGGGGTGGGGATGCTCCGCACGTGGCGTGGGGCGGCGTCAACGGCCATGGTCACGGCGGGAAACGGCAGGTTCCGCGCCGCCGCCATTCAAAGCGGCGGCAGCGAGTGCTGCAGGCCGTTCCCCCCGGATCAACTCGCTGCGGCGACCGGCAGCACAGCATCCACCAAGCGCCCGGTGGCGGCATCCAGGCGGACCAGCAACCCGCGCGTGGAGAGAGTCGAGAGCACTTCGTTCTCCACGTGGAGCAGCGCCATGCAGGGGTCGTTCGCGTGGGGCCAGTCGGCGAGCCACCGCAGATTCAAATCGCCATCCAGACAATAGACATTCGAGAGGCCCGGCAGCAGCCCGAGCGGATTCTCGCGGACAAAGGTGCACAGCGCACCGGGGAGAAACTCGATCACGGCCGTGGCGAGAGGCAGCTGGCGGGCCGCGCGCGTGCCATTCCAGTTCAACCGGCAAAGGCTGCCGTCGATGATGGCGGTGGCGGGGGTGGGCGGGGTGGTCACGGCGGGATGACAGGCAACAGCTTGCGCGGAGGGTTGGCTAGAAAATAGTTCGGCCGGCCCGCTCCGCGGCAAAATCCGCGCAGCGCAAAAAATGCGGCGTAACCGGTTTGCGGATACAAATTCCCGGAATGGTTTCGTCGATCTGAGGAGCAGCTCTGGAATTAAGCCCCGTTGATTGCGCCGATAACCCGGTTGACTGATTGCAGCCGCGCGGCGGCGGTGCGCCGCGCCACCGGCCCCGCGGAAAACGGAAACCGCGGCGGAGGCCGCCGCGCATCTCCGAGGGGAAAAGGGAAACCGCAGGCGGCGCGGGGCGCATTCGCGTATTCGAAAACTGGAGGCAAAGGAAATTTGACTCAACCGCCGGGCAACCCGTCTCATTTTTTCCGGGCCCCGGTGATGCTATGGTGAGCCTCTTCGTTGCGGACGTCGTGCCGCCGGCGAAGTCCGCGCCTTTCCCAGGCCCGGGTTGACCCAGCCCTACCCAAATGACTACCCAAACTGTCGTGCGACGCCGCTATTTGCTGGCGGCGTCCGCTTTCTATCTGGCCACGGCGCGACTGCTCGTCGCGCAAGCCGCTCCGCCGGCGGATTCCGCCGCGCCATCCGACGAGGACACCGTGGTGCTCTCGCCGTTCGTCGTCGACGCCGCCGAGGACGTCGGCAGTTACCAAGCCACTTCCACCCTGGCCGGCACCCGCATCCGCACCGACCTGCGGGACGTGGGCTCGTCCATCACGGTGGTCACCGAACAATTCCTGCAGGACACCGGCTCGGTGAAGAATGAGGATCTCCTCGTTTACACCGCCGGCACCGAAGTCGGCGGCATTCGCGGCAACTTCACCGGCACCGGCAATGGCCGTCAGCTCGGTGAGTCGGATCGCCTGCTCCGCCCGAACGCGAACACGCGCGTGCGCGGTCTCGCGGCGGCGGACAACACCCGCGACTTTTTCCTGACCGACATTCCGTGGGATGGTTACAACATCGGTCGCGTCGACATCCAGCGCGGACCCAATGCGATCCTTTTCGGCATGGGCAGCCCGGCGGGCATCATCAACAACAGCACCGATCAGGCGTCGTTCAACGATGCCAACAAGGTCGAGGTGCGCTTCGACAACGAAGGCAGCCTGCGCGGTTCGCTCAACGTCAACAAGGTGCTCCTGAAAAACGAACTCGCGCTACGATTCGCCGCCTTGAGCGACAAGACCGAATACCGCCAGAAGCCCGCCTTCAGCCGTGACGAACGCGTTTACGGCGCCGTGCGTTACGATCCGTCGTTCCTGAAAAAGAACGGCATGGTGACGTCGATCCGTGCGAACTACGAGAAGGGCGACATTCATTCGAATCGTCCGCGCAGTCTCACGCCCGGCGATCAAATCACGCCCTGGTTCACGCAAATGAATCAGCAGGTCTTCGATCCGGTGGCCGCGTGGGCGGTCGACGGCTCCGGTGTCACGAGCGCGAATCTCGACGGCGGCGCGCCGAATCCGAACTACAACCCGCTGGTCGGAGCCTACGGCAACGTTTACGGCAACGTGCTCTCCTACTTCAACGCCGGCTCCACCTCGCAAAACGCGTTCCGCACCATCGAGACCACCGGCTACTGGGGTCTCGACGCTTCCGGCAATCGCGACGGTGGCATCGCCGGCGTGCCTTTCGCGCGCCAGGTCGGCATCAGCACCTTCGCCGATTATCAGACGAAAATCGGCGCGCCCTACGCGTCGGTCAACGCCTACAAGGATCAGCGCCTCGGCGACGCGGATGTCGGTCTGTTCGACTTCTATAATCAACTGCTCGATGGCGACAACAAGCGCGAGTGGCGCGGCTTCGAGGCCTTCAACGTCGCGGTCTCGCAGACCTTCTTCGACAACCGCGTCGGTCTCGAAGGCGTTTACGACAGTCAGCGTTACCACGACGGCCAGATCAATGGCGTCAACCAGGTGCTCTACGTCGACATGAACACGAACTTCCTCGACGGCCCCCCCAATCCCTACGTGGGCCAGGCGTTCGTGCAGTCCGATAACGGCGCCTCCGAGTTCAACTCCGACAGCGTCGCGAAGCGCCTCACCGGCTTCGGCGAATTCCGCTCCACGGATTTCTTCGATCGCGGTCTGCTCACCTCGATCCTCGGTCGCCACGTTTTCACCGGCATGTATGCCGAGGAAGAGCGCAAGACCACGAGCCTCACGTTCAACCGTTACTCGATGGATCGCGATTACTCGCTGTCGGTTTACGGGACGCCCAACGGCAGCACCGTTCCCGACAAGAATCTCGAGAGTAACGAGACCAGCGTCACGATGATGTCGTATCTCAGCGGCGATCTCCGCGGCACGTCCCTCGGCAATGTCGCCCTGCTCGGCTTGCGCGATCGTCAGGCGCCCGCGAGCGACGGTTCGCTGTATTACTTCAATTCGCATTGGAACCGGCCGACCGATCCGACCGCTCCCGGTTACGTCGATCCGTCCGCTCCGTGGACCCCGCCGCCGACGCGGGAAGGTGAAGTGCAGGCCGATAATCCTGACAACTATCTTGGCTGGGGCACGTATCCGGTGAACGATTTCCTGAGCTACACCGACGGCGATCGTCTCGAACTCGCCCGGCGCGGGATCAAGACCTATCGCAAGGTGAAGTCGCAGGCGTTCGTGTGGCAGGGTTTCCTTTTCGACTCGACCCTCATCCCGACCGTGGGCTGGCGCCGCGACGAATATAAGGGCGGAAACTCCGAAGCTCCTTACAACGACTACCACCAGATCGACTGGGCCCAGTCGTGGAACTACTCGGACACCAGCGTCGATTCCGGCGAATCGATCAGCTACAGCCTGGTCGCGCGGCTTCCGCGCTTCGTGAAGGAAAAGCTCCCCTTCGGCAGCGACTTCCAAGTGTTCTATAATCGCTCGAAGAACTTCCAGCCGCAGCCGGGGCAGGTGGACATGTTCGGCAACAACATGGCCAATCCGACCGGTCGCACGAAGGACTACGGCTTCGTGGTCTCCGTCCTCGACGAGCGCCTGAGCCTGAAGGTGAACTGGTATGAGACGAACGTGACGAACGATCGCCTCCGCGGCTTCGAATTCTGGCGCATCGCCCAATATTCGACGCTGCTGATGCAGAACGCGGTCCGCATTCGCGACAAGGACCCGGCCAATGCGTGGAAGTGGGATGCCACCCAGTTGAACAATCCCGAGGTCACGCAAGCCATGTATGACGCAGGCAGCGCGGCGGTGTTCGACGCCTACCAGAACAACGAAGTGTTCAGAAACTTCGTCAACGGCTGGGGCTTCGCCTCCCATCTCGACACGGAGACGAACTCGACCTCCTCCACTCCGGCGGGCATTGCCGCCACGACCGACACGCAGTCGCGCGGCATCGAATTCGAACTCGCGGCGCGTCCCACGCAAAATTGGAACATCGCGGTCAACGTCTCCAAGACCCGCGCCACGCAGAACAACATCGGCGGCGCGCTCAAGGAATGGGTTGAATCCGTCGAAGGTCTCGCGATGGGTCCGGCCGGCGACATGCGCCAATGGTGGGCCGGCGACTCCAATAACATGCGCACGTTCTGGCAGCAGAATGTCGCCTCTCAATACAACCTCCTGAAGCTGCTCGAAGGCTCCGACGTCCCTGAACTGCGCCCATGGCGGTTCAACGTCGTCAGCGGTTACAGCTTCAGCGAAGGCCTGCTCAAGGGCGTGAACATCGGCGGCGCTTACCGGTGGGAAGACCGGGTCGTGACCGGTTTCCCGGTGATCTCCCGCAACAACCCGACGACGGGCGCATCGGAGTATGTTTACGACGTCAACAACCCGTATCACGGACCGGAGGAGAATCACTTCGACTTCTGGATCGGCTACGGCCGCAAGCTGACGCGCAAGATCGACTGGCGCATCCAGCTGAACATCCGCGATGCGTTCGCGAAGAAGGAGCTGGTCCCCATCTCGGTCCAGCCCGACGGCACGCCCGCGGCCTACCGCATCCCGGAACTCACCAGCTGGCAGATCACGAACACGTTCACGTTTTGATCTCCCGATTCCGCTGGTTCAGGGGAGTCCACGCCTGAACGGGATTCGCCCTTCCTCGCCTCGGCCCCGGTTTGTTTCGGGGCCGAGTTTGTTTTGGGCGATTCGCTGTATTCAGAAACGGGTGACGCGTGCACCGGGTCGAACCAGGGTGCGGACCACGTCGAGCCACAATCCGCACCGGGTCGTGCCAAGGTCCGGACCGAGTCGCGACAGTGAGCGGATCGGGCCGGACCTCGAGGCGGCACGACTCAGCGCGAGTGCGGAGCCGGACGCGGGAGACCGCGTTCCGAGCGAGCGCACAAATCGAGGAAGTCGTGGTGCGCGGCGGCGGGCGCGGTCGTTTCGGCCGGCCGTCCGCGCAGAGGCTCGAGCAGCGGTTGCGGTTGTTCCGTGCGCGGATGAGCAGCGGTGTAGTCGTAGGCTTTGGCGGTGTTTTGCATGGCGGATTTATGGGTTGGAGCCCGCCCGGGATGTCACCGCAGGAGCAAAAAAAAGTCCCTCCGGTGTGGCACCGGAGGGGCAAATTCGTGTGAACGATCAGGCCCCTCTCGGCGCGTGGGTAACGACGACGGCAACAACGGAAGCGACGACCACGGAGGCGAGGTCGGAGCGAAGAACCGAAGTTTTGTTGCCGGTAAGGGACATGCGTTCAGGGCGAACAAAGCGGCGCGCGCCGGGCGGTGTCAAGCGCGCTCACCGACGAGGCCCGCAAGTGCGTGCACAAAAAAGAGGAACGGATCGCTCCGTTCCTCCAGATTCACACAACACCAAAGGAGTGCTCAGAAACGATAGCCGACGCCGACCGAGAAGAGCCACGGGTCGAGCTTGGCTTCCGTGAGTTTGGCGCCGCCGGCTTTCACGGCGGTGTCGATCAGCACGCGCTTCACGTCCACGTTGAAGTAAACCTTGTCGGTGATCTTCACGTCCGCGCCGACCTGGCCGGCGAAACCGAGGCTCGTGTTGTCGAGGTCGAGTTCGACGTCGGCGACTTTGAGGTCGACGTCGTGGATAAGCGTGAAGTTCACGCCTGCGCCGATGTAGGGTTGGATGCGCTTGCCGGGGAGGAATTGATACTGCGCCATCAGGGTCGGCGGCAGGTGTTTGAACGTGCCGAGTTTGCCGACGCCGAGGAGCTTCACGTCGTGCTCTTGCGGGATGGTGAGCACGAGCTCCATCGAGAAGTGCTCGGTGAAGGCGTAAGAGATATCGAGCTCGGGGATGACCTTGGCGTTCACGCGCACGGCGTCGTGGGCGAAGCCGAGACCGAGGGCGGTGAAGCTGTCGGACTTGTTGGCGGGATCGAGGGCGGTCGCGCGCAGGCGAACCGTCCATTTACCTTCGGTTTGGGCCGAGGCGGTGACAACCGTGGCGAAGAGAGCCGCAGAGCACGCGGCGAGTCGGAGGAAGCGGGAAGACATAGGGATGATGGGCCCCCGCGCGCGGCTCGCACGATGTCGAATCGGCGCGGATGAAGTGCGGCCACCATACCTGCAAACGGCGGAGTGGACTCCGCATCGCTTGCTGAAGGGATTGCGTTCGTTGCGCTTATTTTGGCGCCGAACGTTTGCAGCTGCGCTGCGTCAGCGGATCGGCCCGAGCGCGCGATCAACCACGTGGCGGCGGTCCCAGCGCGGATCGTGGTAATCGCAGGGCAGGTAGTCGCCCTTGATGCGGCTCTCGGCGTAACCGACACCGACGGTGAGGCTCGGCGTGAGATTGGTTTCCACATACACCGCGCCACCGATCTCACTGTAGTTGCCGCTGCCCCAACCGGCGAAGAGGGAAACGAAGCCGTGAAATTCGGGACCACGGCGGACCTTGATGCCGATAGGCGGAGTCGGTCCGCCGGAGGACGCAGCGATGTTCGCGCTCGCGCCGCCGTCTTCGTCATCTGCCGGAATCACGCGGGCGGCGAACTGGTCGAGCTGTGCGCGCTGTTCGGCGGTGAGACGATCGAGACCGCTGTTGCGGAGTTCGTCGGCAGACAGGCGTGCGGAAAAATCTTTCGCGCGTGGCGTGCGCGAAACGAAACGCGTGGCGGCGATGTCGCGACGCACGAGTGCGTCGAGCACGGCGAGTTGATCGGAGTCGAGTTGGTCGAGACCCGAGGCGGAAATCTCCTCGGCGGCGAGCGTCCGCGTGAACCGCACATCCTCCGCGGCCCTCGCAACAGTCGCGAATGCCAGGCCGGTGAGGAGCAGGAGGGAAAAGAGGAGGCGTTTCATGGGGAGAAGCGTGAAGGGAAACGAAGACGCCGGCGGGGTGCGGCGGGTTCCATCAAGTTGAAGCGCCGCCGGCGCGGCGCAACTTACTTGAAGAGGAGCGGCAGAAACTCGCCGAGGTAGCGACGCCACACCGGCCACTCGTGTCCGCCGGGCGTCAACAGCCACGTATGACGGATGTTCTTCTCGGTCAGCCAGCCGACGAATGTCTTGTTCTGCTCGAGGAGAAAGTCGTCTTCGCCGATCGCGATCCAGAGGAGGCGCGGCTCGCCGGATTTCTTCGCGCTGGCGTCGACGAGCGCACGGAAGGTTTGGTCGAGATTTACCGTGGGCGCGCTGGAGCTGAAGCCGCCGATCCAGCCAAACAAATCGCCGTGCTTCAGACCGATGTTGAGCGAGTGACCGCCGCCCATCGAGAGGCCGACGATCGCACGGCTGGCAGCGTCTTGCTTTACTGGATACGCGCTTTCGACGAGCGGCATGACTTCGTTGATCACTTCCTGCTCCATCGCGGCGAGATTGTTCGCGCTGTAGTCGGTGGGGCGAGGTCCGGTCGGGATCGGCACCGGATGGCCGTTGGTCATCACGATGATCGCGGGCACGGCGCGTTTTTGCGCGAAGAGATTGTCGGCGATGAAATTGGCGCGTCCGTTTTCGGCCCACGCAGTCTCGTCGTCGCCGAATCCGTGCAACAGATACACGACCGGATATTTGGTCGCCGCGCGCGGATCGAAGCCCGGCGGCGTGTAAACCTGGATCGCGTTGGGCAACTGGCGTGTTTTCGAAAAGAACGTGTGACGATGAATCACGCCGTGCGGCACGTTTTCGACCGACGCGAGCGACCCGGGAATCTCGAACATGCTCTCGCTGCGGATCCATTTCTTGATCGCGCGATTGAGCGGATCGGTGACTGTCGCGCCATCGAGGCCAAACGTGTAGGAGTAAATCTCGGGCGTGAGCGGACCGACGGTGAGACTCCACACGCCTTGGGAGTCCTTCGTCATCGCCTGCGGCTGTTTGGCGAGACCCTGCACGGTGACTGCGGACGCACCTGGCGCGTAGAGACGGAGCGTCACGCGATGGTCGGGGTGGATTTCGGGCGAGATGATGTTGGGCGGTTGCTGCGCGGACAGCGCGAGCGCGGACGCGACGAAAGCACAAAACAAAAGGGCGGGGCGGGGTAGACGAATCATGGGCAGGAGGATGCTCGTGCGAGCGAGACGTGCCAATGTCCGAATCTATGCGCGCCAACGTGCGAGCCGGGGCTGGCGGGGGGACAAGGGCAGGAGGGGGAGTGGTGGCAACAACGATGGGAGGGACGGCGGGAGGAGGATGAAAAACCGCGGAGCGCGGAGGGGCGGAAACACGGAGGGACGAGGTCGGTCCGGAGCGCAATCCGCACCCGCGGCCGCCGTGTTGTTCTGTCGTTTGTCATTCTGAGCGAAGCGAAGAATCCAGTGTGCGCTTCGTTGCGGTCGCGTGATGAGAAACTCCATGGATGTCAGGCTAGCCTTCGGCTGAACTTCGCTTCGCTCAGAATGACAGAATGGGGAAATGCCTACGCGTGAGGTTGAGCGCGGTGCCCTCGCCGCGTGTTGCCCCGCGGGGCCGTCTTGGTCGCGCATGCGAATTGCGCTGCGTCTTCGGCCCGGTCCTAACGCGGCGGGCTCCACCTTGGATCCACCAAAGTCCGTATTACGGACTTTGGGTTTTCGCGTTGCGGGGTTCCGCGGCGTGGTAGACTGGCGGGATGTCGTCGTCGGATTACGAGGATCGTTTTGGCGGAGTGGGTCGCCTGGTGGGGCGCGCGGGACTGGAGCGTCTGCGCGCGGCACACGTGGCGGTCGTGGGCGTCGGCGGCGTGGGCTCGTGGACGGTCGAGGCGCTTGCACGCAGCGGCGTGGGCGCACTGACGTTGATCGATCTGGACGACGTGTGCGTGACGAATGTGAACCGGCAGTTGCCGGCGCTCGATGGTCAGATCGGGCGCACGAAAGTCTCGGTGCTCGCCGAGCGCGTGAAGGCGATCAATCCCGGCTGCGCGGTGTCGGCCATGGAAGAGTTTTTCACGGCGAGTTCGGCGGAGCGGCTGCTCGCGACCAAGTTCGATTTCGTGGTGGATGCGATCGACAGTTTGTCGAACAAGGCGCTGCTGATCGCGGAGTGCGTGAAACGAAGAATCCCGGTGCTCACGATCGGCGGCGCAGGTGGGCGGCAGGATCCGACGCAGGTGCGAACGGGTGATCTGGGCGATGCGTGGGGCGACGAGTTGCTGCGACTCGTGCGGCGAAAGCTGCGGCGCGAACACGGTTTCGAACACGGCACGCAGACGGGGAAGATGTATTTCGGCGTTCGCTGCGTGTGGTCGAGCGAGCAACAGGTTTTTCCGTGGGCCAACGGCACGTGCGCGGCGGAGCCCGAGCCGGGCAGCAATCTCCGACTCGATTGCGAGAGCGGTTTCGGCACGGCCTCGTTTGTGACCGGAGTGTTTGGTCTCGCCGCGGCCGGAGTGGTCGTGCGCGAAATCGGGGCTCGAGTGGCGGAGTAGGCCGGGCGAGCGCGGATCAGGCGATAGCGGCGTCTGGCGCAGGTCCGAGGAGGACGCGAATGACGTCGGCGGCCGTGTAGCCGGAACGCGTCAGGTCGAAGTAGCGTCCGAGGTGAGCGAGTTCGTCGCCGGCGGTGATGATCGGGAGTTCGTGGTCGCCGTTGGCGCGGCGTTGCGCGAATCCGACCGTGGCAGCGAGCCCGTTACACAGACATTTGCGACCGAACGTGGCGGCTTCGTCACCGGCTTTCCGGAGGAAGTCAGCCACGGGCTCGGCGGCGCAGCGATAGCCGATCGTGCCATCGGCGCGGCGAAAGAGTTGCCGGAGATATCCGAGATCGCAGATGCGCTGGCGCTTCGCGTAGGCGGCAGCGTCGGAGAGCGACTGGGTGAGCTGTGCGATCTTGAACGGAAATCCAGTCGGCGAGGCGAGCGGGTCCGTGTGCACGCGAGCAACGCCGGCGGAGATCAGTTCGCGAAAGCGTCGTTTGAGATCGGGAAGAATGCCGGACTCTTCGCAGAAGACGAAGGCGGTGCCGACCTGCACGCCAGCGGCGCCCTGGGCGCGCGCTTCGGCGATTTTGCCGGGACGAGAATACGCGCCCGCGAGCCAGAAGGGGAGACCGAGGTCGCGAATCTTCGGCAACTCGGGAAGATCGCGGGGACCGTAGATCGCCGCGGCGCCGGGCGTCAGTGGGAGCGGCCCGCGCGGCGGTGGGTTGTGCCCGCCGGCGACAGCACCTTCGACGACGAAGCCATCAACGCGGCCCGACGATTTTTTCGCCAGCGTGCTGGCGAGTGTCGCGGACGAGACAATGGCGATAAAAGCAGGCCGGTGAACGGCTGGGATGCGCTCGGGGAAAATCGTGCGCGGGTCGAAACGCATGACGCGGACGGGGTCGTCGGGCGCGGCGCCTTCGATGTCGATCTTGAGTTCCGCGGCTTCACCGCGCGCGAGTTGGTCCAAGACGCCGGGGATGGCGCGGGGAATCCCGGCGCCCATCAGCACAGTGTCCACGCCAGCGAGCATCGCGCCGTAAAGCGATGGCAGCGTGGGGAGCTGAATCTTCTCGAGCAGGTTCATGCCGACACGGCCGGAGTGGCCTTCCTTGGCGAGAAATACTTCCGCGAAGCAGGCGACGACGATGAGTTCGGTGAAGGCTGCGCTCGGCGTGAGCGTGGGCATCGGCACGGCCTTGAACGGCGCATCCGGTGCGATGCCGCCGGGGACGAAGTAGTTGTTCCAAACCCGCTCGGCGACGGCGGGCGCCGGGAAGCGGTCAAAGGCGCGCCGCAAATGTCCACCCGGGTCGCCCTGCTGAAGTATCCGCGATTGCACTACAGCCAGCAGAGTGCCGGAAACGACGCCGAGTTGGCCTTCCTTCGAGACGGCGCGGGCGAGCCGCCAGTTGGAAACGGCGACGCCCATGCCGCCTTGGATGATGGAAGGATGTGACATGTGAGTGAGCAGTAATTCTGCGTCTCTCACGGTGCCGGCGCTTCTGCGCTGGCGGAAGTCCGCACATTACGCACGAACGCGAAAAGGCTGCGCGAATCTTGCGGATGGGCGAGGCCGCAAACTGAAGCGGCCAACCCCGGAGGGCTGGCCGCTTGGCAGGATGCAGGGATCACTTCACGAGCGACTCAGTCGCTCCGTCACGTCACTGCGCAGACGTGATCTTATAGAGCAGCACGTCGTGTGCGGGCACGGAGATCTCGAGCTGCCCGTCGGTGACGGTGGCGAGATCCCTCTGGCGCCAGACATCGCGCACGTGGCGCGGACCAGGGAGACCGAGGCGCTCGAATTGCACCGGGAAGCTCTGCGTGGTTTCGCCGCGGTTGAAGAAGCCGATCGCGACGCCACCGTCTTCGAGTTGCTTACGATAGACGTCGACCGAGCCAATCGTGGCAACGCGATGCGCGGTGTGGCCGAGCGCGTCTTGGTTGATCGCGAGGACCTCGTCGTTGGTCAGCAGATTGAGCGTGAACTCGTCGAGACGCTCGAGATCGGCGCCGATGAGAAGCGGCGAAGCGAGCATGGCCCAGAGACTGATGTGCGAATACTGCTGCGCGGGCGTGAGATTCGTCGGGTGAAGTTTCGGTCCCCAACCCACCCAGCCGACGACGAGCATGTCGGGATCGTTCCAGTGGCCGGGGCCGCCGTAGGGCACCCATTTGTCCTGATTGAAACCGATCTCGGAGACGGAATTTTGCCACGGTTCGGGCGTGGGCGGAGTCCACGCATCGACGATGTCGCCTGTGGTGCGCCACGCATTGGCGTATTTGGCGAGCTCGGCGACGTCGTCGAACGGCGCAGTGTTGGAGAGGCTGAACACGATGTCGCGACCCGTCGCGCGCAGCGCCTCGGCCATGGCTTTGGTGTGCGCGATGTCGTTGGGATTCCAATCGTATTTCAGGTAATCGAAGCCCCACTCGGCCCATTGCTTCGCGTCGTTTTGCTCGAAGGTATATTTCCCGAGGCGATGGTTGGCTTTGTATTCGGTGTAACTCTCGATGCGTGTCCACGCGCCGTCGGGCGTGTCGCTGGAACCTCCGCGATAACCCGCGTAGGTGGTGACCCACGGCGACGAGTAGATGCCGATCTTGAGGCCGAGCGCGTGGATGTCGTCGCAGAGTTTCTTCATGTCGGGAAACTTCTCGTTGCCGAGGATCGCGAAATGCGGGCCGCCGCGCTCGCCCTGCCACGTGTCGTCAATGTTGACGTAGGTCCAGCCGTGGTTGGCGAGACCGGACGAGATGAGCACGCGCGCGGAGCGCATGACCTTGTCCTGATCGACGGAGCCGGCCCAGGAGTTCCAGCTGTTCCAGCCGAGCGGCGGGGTGAGGGCGATTTTTTCGCCGACGACGATGCGAAACTTCTTCTCGGCTTTTCCAAGTTTGTTGCTCGCGCGGAAAACGACCTGATACTCGCCGGGCTTTGTAATGCTGCCGGTGACACGCCCGGTCGCGGAGTCGACGGACAGTCCGGCGGGGAGATTGTCCACCGCGTAGTTGATCGGTCGTTCGCCGGTGACGGGAATCGTGTAGAGAAACGGCGAGCCCGGGCGGACGCCGAAGATCGTCGGACCGTTGATGCGCGGTGTCGGCGGAGGTCGCGGCGTGCGAATGTCCGCGACCGCGCTGAAGGCCGGAACGCTGGCAACGGCGCCGAGGCAGCCGAAGAGGAGAGTTTTGAACCAAGGGAGACGAGTGATCATGGGAGTGACGCGTCGGGGCGGGGGTGGAGGAAAGATAGTCTGATCGTTCGATCCGCGCGAGGCGTGGTAGTCGGATAATAGCGAATGAAGGTTTGGTGCTGCAATGGTCGTGAAGCGCGATTGATAGTCATTTTGTGACAACATCGAAGACCGATCATTTGCGTGAATGGCGGCGACTATTTGAGGAGCGGCGGAGGGATGGTTTCGTCCACCTTGGGCAGTCGTTGATCGCGCTCGGTTGCGAGACGCGCACGGTGGCGCGCGAGTATGTTTGGGACGGCATGAAGCGCGGCGACGATCCCGACCATCCGCACGTGGTGTTGCAGGTGACGCTTGGTGGTTGGGGGAGCTTCGAGACCCGGCGGAAGACGTGGCGCGTCGAGGAGGGGAAGGCGTTCTTCGCGGTGTTGCCGTCACGTCATATTTACCGGCTGCCGCCGGAGAGTCCGGAGTGGAGTTTCTTCTGGTTCAACTGCGGCCACACGTGGGTCGTCGAACGGGTGCGGCAGATGGCGGCGCGTCATTCGCCGGTGTTTCCGATCGGGCCCGACTCGAAGCTGATGGCACGGTGTCGTTCGTTCTTTGCACGGATCTGCCAGGGACGCTTCGAGGATGCGTTCGCGGAGGAGACGGCGCTGCTGGAGTGGTTGCTCGAATGGGAGCGACATCTGCACGAACTCGCGCATCCGCGCGGGCAGCGCGAGGTGTTGCTCGAGGAGTTGCGCGCCTACACGCAGGCGAATCTCCACCGCGCATTCGGCATCGAGGAGTTCGCGCGCAAGCAGGGACTTTCGCGCAGCCACTACAGCCACCGCTTCCGCGCGGCGACGGGTTTATCGCCGGCGACGTTCGTGCTGGAGACGCGGCTGGCGGAAGCGCGTGGCTTGTTGCGCGAGACTGGTGCGCCGCTGAAGGAGATCGCGGAGCGCACGGGCTTCGCGGATGCGAATCACTTCTGCAAAGCATTTCGCCGCGTGTATCACCTGAGTCCGGGCGCGTTTCGCCGGCAGGTGAGTTGAGCGGGTTTGATTTCAGACCGCGCCGAAAAGCGTGTGAAAATTTTCGAGTGTTTGCGCGGCGAGTTCGTCGCGATCGACGCCGAGCCACGCGGCGAGCCCGGTGCACGTGGCGTCGAGGTTGGCGGGATGATTCACGATCGAGCCGCCGGCTTCGCGCGGGAGTTTATGCGTCGCCCATTCTTTCGGAACCGGCATCGCGGGCGCGTCGGTTTCGAGGAGTAAACGATCACGCGGGATCGCTTGAAAAACGGGCTGCAATCGAGCGGCGCGGCGAGGATCGAGAAAGTAGCCGTTGAACGAAAAATATGCGCCGAGATCGGTGAAGGGCTTCACGAGTTCGAGTGAGCCTGCGTAGGCGTGGAGGAGAAAACCGCGCGCGGGTCGCGCGCTCGATTGCAGCGTTTCGAGCAACGCGCCCCACGCATCGAGACAGTGAATCGTGGCCGGCAGATTGCGCGCGGCGGCGAACTCGAGCTGGCGGCGAAACACCGCGATCTGTTCGTCGAGCGGCGCGCGTCGCAGTCCGTGGAGTCGCGGATCGTCGGGCTTCGCGCGATCGAGCATCCAGCGGTCGAGTCCGATCTCGCCGATGCTCGCACCCGGCGTGGTATCGAGCGCTTCGAGCAGCGCGCGCTCCCAGTTTTCCGAGCGGTTGCCCGCGTGCCACGGATGCACGCCGAAGCTTGGTAACAAACGCACCGACCGATGCGTCGAGGCGGCGTCGGCGCAGAGTTGTTTCACATCAGCCCAATCGGCTTCGTTCGTGCCGTTGACGACCGCGGCCACCGCGCCGACGGCGGCAAGATCGCGCAGCACGCGTTCGCGGTGCGGAAGCAGCCACTCGTCGTGGTAGTGGCAATGCGCATCGGCGAGCTGCATGGGGGCGAGTGAGTTGCGCGCGCGGAGAAACTCAGACGTGCGCCGCGGCGAAACCGCGGATGCGCGCACGCACGGCGGAGAGACCGTTGCGACGCGTGGGCGAGAGATTGCGTGTGATGCCGAGCGTCGCGAGTGGATCGGCGTCGAGCGCAACGATTTCGGATGGCGTGGCGCCGCTGTAGAACTCGGAGAGGAAAATCACCAGCGCGCGCACGATTGGCGAGTCGGCGTCGCCTTGGTAAAAACAATGTCCGTCGCGCTGCTCACAGACCAGCCACACCGGCGACACGCAGCCCGCAATGCGGTAAGTTTCGCTCCGCAACTCAGATGGCAACGGCGGCACGCGGCGCGCGCGATCGGAGAGAAACGCCAGACGCTCCTGCGCGTCGTCGATGAGCGAGGCTTCATCGAGCAATTGCTGCTGTTTTGCGGCTAAGAACATGTGAAACGCGAGCGTGGCGAAATGTGTGCTTAAATCCAAACGAAGTTGGCCGTAATATGGATCAATAGTGGATCTCATCATGACGGACAACAACCTCATCCCCCTGCACGGTTTCACGCTTCCGACGGATTTTCCGTGGCGCGTGCGATTCATCGCGGCGGTGGATGAGCACCTGCGCCGCTTGCGTGCGACCGGCCACTTCGTGCCCGCGCGTTTCTTCGGCTACTATTTCCGGGGCAACGTTCCCATGGCGGTGAGCGGCAACTGGACGGTGACGCTCGAGTCGCATCCGCCGGTTTCGCAATTGCCCGAGGTGATCGACTATGTGACGCAGGGCCAGTTCAGCATCGCGAGCCCGAGCCGCGATCGCCTGCCCGATCACATGCTCGTGCATGATCGCCGCGACGGCACGTGCTGGCTCCTCACCTTCGAACACGGTTTGCGCTTCGTGGAAGCGACCGAGCCCGTCGTCGAGTCGGAGGAGAGCAGCACGAAGAACTCAAAGTTGCTCGGCCCGTAACACTTTTCAGCCAAAGGCATCCAGGCCACGCGACAACTTGAGCCCGATCCGCAAGGATCGGGCTCTCTTATTTCATACTGAGTTTTAGCCCTTTTGGGGCGTCACAGCTGCGACCAATCGCGTGGGATCGGGCCCGTGCCAATTGAGCTGCGAATGGAGCAAGGGTGGCGCGGACGCAGAATTGGTCCGCGCAATGATTGCGTCGGTATGCGGCCAGACCAAAGCTACGCGCGTCGTCGGCGCAGGATGGCCCAGATGATGCCGGCTCCTCCGAGAATCAGGGCGGTGGTCGAGGGTTCGGGCACGGCGGCAACGACGACGGTATCGATCGTGGGGCTGCCGCTATCCCCGTCGAAGTAGAAGAAAGGGTAGAGCATGCCGGAAGAGGACAGGCCGCTGTTGGTGAAAATCTGCGCACCTTCCATGATGGCAGCGCCTAGGTCGGCACCGTCGGAGTCACTCAAGGTCGCGGAATACGTGGCCGTGTAATTCGAGCCATCGAAACGGATGGAGAGAGAAAGATGGATCCAATCGCCGATCTCGTAAGCTGCCGGGGAGGAGACAACGTTTGGAAGCGCCCCGCTGGAATCCCAGAACCCCTCGTCGCCTGCGTATTCGGTGCCGGTGCTGTTGAGGTCGATAAACTGAGAAACCCCACTGATCCCGAACAGGATGGAATGATCTGGATACAACGCGCCGGTGGCGGCGGCTGGATCGTAGGTGAAGCCGATGCCCGCGTAGCTATCGACCTTGAGGTAGGCGGAGATGCTGTAGTCCACTCCCTGTGCGAAAACCAAGCCGTCTTTTGCGACCCAAGACTGGCTCACGTAGTTGGGATTCATCTGCACGGCACCGCTGCCCGAGAGGCCGCCCGTCGCCGTGTAATCGGCAGCCGTCCCTGCCTGGTTGTAGCTCAACTGAACGTTGAACCGATCCACATCCGCGGGATCGTCGAACAGGAACACGTCGGCCGACGCCAATGAGGCGAAAGCCAGCAGCAGGAAAACCCGGGACAAGAATCTCATGGGAGCCACCGATGTTGTATTTAATTTATATAGCGATCGTGGAGCGGCGCTCCGTGGTTGGTCTTTGAGCGAGCTCACCAGTATTTCGATCTTCCGTCAATTTCGGTCGGGCACGTTCCGCGGTGACATGGCAGGGGAGGCCCGTTGGCAGGGCTTGGAGCCCGATCGTGGCAGCGAGGAATGGAGCGCGAGCGGTGAAAGGGTTTTGAGACCCTCTGATCGGCTCAATACTCGACGTCGCGGCAGCGCGTTTCGAGCTGCCGGGCAATGAGATCCACCTGGCTCGGCGTGAGGACCGGCGTGACCGTCGCGTCGATCGCGGCGGCGAGTTCCTTGGGATTCACGACCGTGACCGAACCGGTGCCGCGGCGGATGATCGTCCAACCGGGAAACACGAGGACGGGTGTAACCACAGTTTGGATACCGAGCTTCAGCGCGAGCCAGTCCTCGAGCCACGCGGCCTGCTGCCGGCTTTGCTCGAGGCCGTGGCGATCCTCGCCCCACGGATACGCGAGGACGGTGCCGTCGAAAATGATTTCGTGCGCGGCGAAGCCATTACGCGCGCGGCCCTTGCGTCGCGTTTTCGTCTCGATCGCGAACACACCGGCGGGACCCACGACGACATGGTCGATGTTGAAGGTCGGGCCGGTCTCCGCTTCGCCGGGTAAATCGTGAAATACGCGCCAGCCGCGCGATTTCAGCGGCTCCAACGCTTCGGCGACGACGCGTTCGCCGAAATAGCCGAGGTAGCGGTTGGCCGATTCCTGCATCCGCGCGACGAGAAAACGCGCAAGAAAGAAGAGCCCGACCACGAGCAGCGAGAGCGTGGCGGCGAGCGCGATGATCTGCAGGTCGCCGTCGAGGTGCAGCGTCATCCACCACAGCGCGGCTCCGCACGCGACCGGCAGAGAAAACAGCATGAGAAGCTGCGTAATCGTGCGCTCCTCGAGCGCCTCGAGCCGGCGGCGCTGGCTTTCGCCCGGCCCGCGGAGCAGTTTCAGCGTGTCGGGAAACGGCCGCCGATTGCGCCGCAAAAACAGTCTCCAGAAAACCAATACACCGACGAATCCGACAAAAAGCGCCGCGTAGGCGACCAACACGATCCACGGTTGAAGCATGGCGTGACGTCAGCGTTTTCGCCGCAGGGACGCAAACCGTTTAGCCGGAAGCAGCGGTGTCGTCGGCGGTGAGGAGCGGCAGCGGCACATCGAGCGCGGCAGCGAAGGCGCGGATGAGCTCCAGTTCGCTCGCGCTCAGGTGTCCGTCGGCGTTCACGACCGCCGCGGCGGCGGTCAGCGTGCGCTGCTTGATCGGCAGGCTCGCGGTGGCGAGCCGGTCGAGCGCGGCGTCGAGTCGCGCCGAGCCGTCGGAACCGAGCGGCGTGAAACGCAGTTGAGATTCGATCAACCTCAGCTGCGCGGCCCCGCTGGCGAAAGATTGTTCGGGCGCGCCGCTCGACTCCTCCGCGAGGGCGGAGAGCACGGTCGAAATCTCGGCGGCGACGGCGTTAAAGGAGTAAATCTCGACGACATCGGACGTCGGTTTGTTCGCCAGCCGCAACGAACGCGCGAGCAGTTTGTCCACGGCGAACTCGAACGTGCTCACGCGATTGTCGGCCTTTACGAGCGCGTCCACGGTTTGGAGGAAACTCTTCTGCGCGTCGGCGGAGAGTTGGCGCAGTGCGGGTAACGCGAGTTGCACCAAGGGGAGCCGGTGTTCGGCGCGGGTCGAGCCAAGGTGCGGCTCGAGTCGGGACAAGGTGCGGACCGGGTCGGGACCGAGTGCGGACTGCGTCGCAACAAGGTCCAGCTGGTGTTGCCGCACGGTCGGGTTCGAATCGAGCAGCAGAGCGAACACGAGCGCGGGAGCGTCGGCACTCGAATGCGCGGCATCGCGGAGTTCCGCGGGAATGCTTTCGAGCAGCGTCTGCGCGTTGGCGACGTTTTGCGGAGCGACCGTGCCGGCATTGGCGATGAGCGCGGCGGTGAGGACGGGCGGAAGCGGCGCGGCGTTTTTGGGTTTTCCAGGATGCAGGCCGGCGGAGACGAAGGATTTTTTGGCGACATCGACGACCTCGGGTGGCTGGAAAAACTTTCCGTCGAACTGAGGATCGATCGCGCGGATGCGTTCCACAAGCGGCGGGTGCGTGGCCCAGAGTCCGCCGAAGCTCGAGCGAAACGCTTGGGAGAAAAAGAAGTGGCCGATCGAAGCGGCCTTGCTGGTTTGCAGCGAAGAGCCGAGCGCGTAGCCGCTGATCTTCTTCAGAGCGCCGGTGATGCCAGCGGGGTTGCGGGTGAATTGAACGGCGGAGGCGTCGGCGAGAAACTCGCGCTGACGGGAAACGGCGGACTGGATCATGCGGCCGAAGAAATAGCCGATGTAGCCGATGATCATCAGCGAGAGTCCGACGACGAGGATGACGATGGCGACGTTGCCGCCGTTCTTGTCATTGCGCGAGGAGCGGACGCGCGTGCCGTGGAGTGACCAAAGAACGGCGCGGCCCGCGAGGCCGAGCACGAGGATGCCGAAGATGATGGCGGTGATGCGGAGGTTGAGCCGCATGTCGCCGTTGAGGATGTGGCTGAATTCGTGCGCGACGACGCCCTGGAGTTCGTCGCGGGTGAGTTTCTCCATCGTGCCGCGCGTGACGGCGACGACGGCGTCGCTCGTGGTGAGACCGGCGGCGAAGGCGTTGATGCCGGGTTCGTCGGGCAGGATGAAAACCGCGGGCATCGGCACGCCGGAGGCAATGGCCATTTCCTCGACGACATTAAGCAGGCGGCGCTCGGCGAGATCGGTGGTGTTGGGATCGACTTGTTTGCCGCCCACGCTGCGGGCGACCGCGGAGCCACCGTGGCTGAACTGCGCCCACTTTGAGAGCGAGCCGAGTCCAACAATCAGCAGGACAAAAGCGGAGACGCCGCCAAACAGGGCGGGGCGCCAGAGCGTATCGTCGTAGTATTCGGCGGTCTGGTTGGCCGCGAAGAGCGCGACCGCGTAGCTGGCGAGAATCGTGCCGAGCACCGCGAGGATGAAGAGCACGACGAGACGCGAGGTGCGTTTCTTCGCGCGGGCTTGGGCTTCGAAGAAATCCATGAGCGGGAAACGCGGGACGCGCCGCTTACTTCACCAAGCGAAGCGTGAGGGGATAGCGGTAGCAGCCGCCGTCGGCGGCTTTCACGGCGGCGATGATCGCGAGGATCATCGCGGCGAAACCAAGAATCCACAGCAATGGTGCGCCGATGAACGCCACGATCAGAAGAGCGCAGACGAGGCTGTAGAGGAAGACCGAGAGGTGAAAGTTGAGCGCTTCGCGGGCGTTGTCGGCGACGTAGGCCGAGTCGCCGCGCATCGCGAGGTAAACGATCAGGGGCAGAATAAACGGCACGCCGATGAAACCGGAGAGATGACTGAGCAGCGCCCAGATCTTTTCGGAGCCCTTGGGCACGGGATAGACGGTGATCGGTTCCATGAGGAATGGCGGTGAGGAGTGTAGATTGCGGAATCGTGACGAGCTGATCGCGGCAGTGCGGCTTCAGATCACTCCGCACTCCGAAATCCGGACTCCGCAATCGAGCGGTCAGGTGAACTGGACCTTGGGCGCGTTGCGCTCGGTCGGGTCTTCGATCTTGAAGAGCTCGGCGGCCTGGAAGCCGAACATGCCGGCGAAGATGACGTTGGGGAACGTCTCCCGGGCGTTGTTATAGGCCATGACGCTGTCGTTGTAAGCCTGGCGCGCGAAGGCGATCTTGTTCTCCGTGGAGGTCAGCTCCTCGGTGAGCTGGGCCATGTTTTGGTTGGCCTTGAGATCGGGATATTGCTCGGAAACGACCATCAGGCGCGAGAGGGCGCCACCGAGGCCGGCCTCCGCGGAGAGGAGGCCGCGCATGGCGTTGGGGTCGGCCGGATTCGCGGCGGCGGACTGCGAGGCGGCGAGGGCGATGTTGCGGGCCTTGATGACGGCTTCGAGCGTTTCGCGCTCGTGCTTCAGGTAGCCCTTGGCCGTTTCGACGAGATTGGGGATGAGATCGTAGCGGCGCTTCAGCTGCACATCGATCTGCGCGAAGGCGTTTTTGAAACGATTGCGGAGGGCGACGAGGGAATTGTAGATGCCGACACCCCAGAGGGCGAGGAGCACAATCAGTCCGACGAGAACAAGAAGGATAATCAGGGCAGCGCTCATGGTGGGTAAGTGGGACTCAAAAACGTCAGAAATGTGTCGACCGCAAGAAAGCGGCGCGAGCCGAAGTTTTTACAACGCGGTTGATTGTTTCCACCGTGCGGCGCAACGTGGCTCGGTCCGCATGCGAATCAGCAGATTTCTAGTCGTCTCCGCGTTGCTCGCGCTGGTGCCGCTCCCGGCGCAGGAGGCGTTGAATCCGCCTACACCGTTCGTGCCCGCGGCCGCGCAAAATCGCTCGGCGGCGAGCGGCGTGGTGACGCTGGCCGCAGCGCGGCGGGCGCAGGAACTGGGTCTCCCGTCGGTCGCGACCGCGCTTTACCGGGAGCTTTGGGAAAGCGGCGCCGTGGATGCCACGACTGCGATGCTCGGTTTGACGACCGCGTTGATCGACGAGGGCCGGATCACGGAAGCGGAGAAAGTGCTCAACGACTACACCGGTCCGCACGATTCGGCCTGGAATCTCCGCGCGGGCCTGGTCGCGCTGGCGCAGAAGCAACTCGCGCCTGCGCGCACCGCGTTGATGGGCGTTCGCGGCGCGGACCTGATGCCCGAGGACAGGAGCTGGTGGCATTATTTGCAGGCGCTCGTTTCGGAAGCGGGCGGCGATTCGTCGTATGCGCGCACGGAGTTTGGCCGCGCGGAAGACAGCGCGGTGTCGGCGCAGGCGAAGGCACGTTTTCAAATCAAGCGCGCACAGGCGCAGCTCAAGTCGGGCGTGGCCACCGAGGCGATGGCCGAAGCGCAGCGCCGGAGCTGGCAGGAGTATCAAGGCCGCAAGGTCGGCTATGAAATGGCGCGCACCTACGCCACCACGCTGGATGCGCTCGGCCGCACCGATGAAGCGATCGCACTCCTGCAGCGCGAGATCTCGACTTTGCCTGCGGCGGAACGCGCGGAGCTCGATGACATGCGACTGCTGCTCGGTTTGATCGCCGGGGCGCAGGCGGGGCCGGGCCGTGCGGCGCTCGAGCAACTTTTGGAGCGTGGTTCGGATCTCGAGAAACAGCGGATTGCGCTGCACCTGCTCGCGCGGGCGTCCGTGCGCGAACCGCAGCGTTCCGCTTTTCGCGCGCAGCTCGATCGGCTGGTCGAAGCGTCGACGGCGCATCCGGTGTTGGAAGATTTGTTGTTGTTCCGTGCGGAGGTCGCGCTCGCGACGAAGACGCTCGATGGCTATTCGCAAGCCGAGGAGGATGCGCGGACGTTGCTGGCGCGTTTTCCCGGTTCGCCGTTGAAGCCGCACGCGTATGGTGTGCTCACGCAATCGGCGTGGGAGCAGCGGCGGTATCGCTCCGCGGCGGACAACGCGTCGAAAGCGCGTGCGGAGTTGAGCGATGGTGCGGTGCGCGGGTCGCTCGGCGTGCTCGTCGCGGAAGCGTGGTATCGCGCGAGGGATTTTCGCGCGGCGGCAGATGCGTATGCGGCGGCGTTGCGCGAAGTGCCGGCGGGTGTGTCGCCCGGCGAGCTCATGTTTCAACGCGTGCAGGCGGAAATCGAGGCGGATGCGCCCGAACCCGCGGCACGCGTGCTCGACGAAATGGCGGCGGACAGCGCGTTCGATCCCGTCAACCGCTGGCAGGCCGAGTGGAATCTCGCGCGGGCGTTGCAGGTGCGCGGCCAAACTGCGGCGGCGTTTGCGCGCGTGCAGGCATTGTTGTCGGGGCCACTCGCGAACCGCACCGAGGTGCCGCCGGAACTGCGCGCGCGCATGGCGTGGCTGCAGGCGAAACTCGCTTCGGAGTCGGGTCAGGCTGATCAGGCGTTGCAGCTCGTCGATCGACTCGCGGGCGAACTTGAGGACGCACCGGCGGGTCTACGCAGCGAGATTGCGAGCTCGGCGGGGTTGTTGCGCGCGCAGGCGTTGTTTGCGCTGAAACGTGAACGGGAGGCGCTGGAGGAACTGAAACGCGTGCGGGCGGATTTCCCGCGTTCGGACGCGGCGGTGTATTCGTATTTTGATGAAGCGGATTACTACGCGCGTCAGGACAACGCGGTGGAGGCGCAGCAGCTTCTCACGAAACTTGCGGAGGATTTTCCGGAGCATCCGTATGCGCCGATGGCGCTCTTGCAGGCGGCGCTGCAGGCGGAGCGTCGCGGACAGGACTCGAACCTCGTCGAGGCCAACCGATTGATCGAGGACCTTGTGCGACGTTATCCGAACAGCGAACTGGTTTTCGCGGCGCGTCTTCGTCAGGGCGATTTGCTGCGTCGATTGAATCAGTATCCGCAGGCGCAGCGCGCCTACGAAGATTTGGTGAACAAGTATTCGCAGCGCGAAGACGTGGCGCTCGCGCAGCTCGCGCTGGCGCAGTGTCACAACGCGCAATCGGCCACGCAGCCCGCGCATGCGGAGAGCGCGTTGGTGTTGTTCGAACACGTGCGCGATCGCGTGGATGCGCCGCTCGATGCGCGCGTGGAGGCCGGTTATAATCTTGGCCGGTTGCTGGCGCGGCTTGGCCGCACCGGGCAAGCTGAAGCCGCGTGGTGGCGCGACGTGGTGCATCCGTTCCTGCTCGATGCGACGTTTGCGGAGCAGCTCGGCGAGAAGGGGCGTTATTGGATGACGCGCACACTGCTCGAACTCGGCGGACTTTTCGAAAGCCAGGAGAAACTGGAGCAGGCGAAGGAAGCGTGGTCGCTGATCCTGCGCACCCGGTTGCCCGGCGAAAATCTCGCGCGCTCGCGTTTGGCGCGCTACGGGATCGGAGACGCGAAGTAACCCGCAGAGACATTCCCCTTCATGACGATGCTCGATTTCAGTTTGTTCGCCAAAGGCGGCCCGATCATGTGGGTGCTGCTCCTCTTGGGGCTGCTCGCGCTCATGCTCTTCGCCGAACGCGCGCTCTATCTGCACCGCGGACAGATTCGCTCCACGTCGTTTATCAGCGGCATCAAAAACATTCTCGCGAAGCGCCGCATCGTCGAGGCGTTGACCGTGTGCGAGGAAACGCCGGGCCCGGTTGCGGCGATCGTGAAGGCAGCGTTGCTGCATGCGGACGATGACGCGGAGACGCTGCGTTATCACGTGCAGGAGGCCGGAGTGGTGGAGTTGCCCGCGCTCGAGCGTCGGCTCGGTGGACTCGCGGCAATCGCGCAGGTGGCGCCGCTTGTGGGTTTGCTCGGCACCGTGCTCGGCATGGTGACGACCTTCGTGGAATTCGAGCGCGACTACATGACCGCAAGCGCGCTTTCGGCGGGCATGTGGCAGGCGCTGCTGGCGACGGCGGGCAGTCTGATGCTCGCGATCCCGGCGCACTTGGCTCATCACTTCTTGAACGGCCGGGTGCGCGCGATCGTCCGCGACATGGAGTGGGCGGGCAACGAGATCATTCGGTATTTGCTTACTGAATACAGGGACAACCTGCCGACAGCAGGCGGCGAGCAAAACGGTGCGAACGCGCCGGCCTCGAAGCCCACGCAATCGTGATCACGCGCCCTCTCCAACTTTCATCGCGGCTCTCGCCGCCGCCTCGCAGCATGGACGCGCTGTTCTTCGTGAACGTCGGCGCACTGGTGCTGTTTTTCATGCTATTCGGGTCGCGCTTCGTGCTGGCGCCGGGACTTGGGGTGGATTTCCAAATTCCCACGATGGCTGGCTCGCGCGCGGGTGCGGCGCCGGCCGAGCATGTGATCAGCGTGCTGCCTTCGGGCCAGGTGTTCGCGGACGGACTGTTGAACATGGCACAGCTCGGCGACTGGCTGCGGCAACAGGCCCGCCGGTCGCATCAACCGACGTTGCTCGTGCGCGCAAGCGTGGGCGTGCCGGTCGAGCAGATCACGGAAATCACGAGCCTGGCGCAGGCGGCGGGTTTCGTGCGCGTCGTGGTCGGCGCGGAAGATCGCTCCGTTGACTCGGCGAAGTCTGCGAAATGAAGTGGCCCGAAAGCAGTTGGAGCACATGGCTGGTGGCTGCAGCTCTGGCGGCGCCGGTGCTGGCGTTGCTCGTGTTGCTTTTCGGTGCTCCGCGGAGGGGGCAGATTCCGGCTGCGAATGACGCTACGGAAAAACGTCCGCCGTTGGTGTTGGCCAAGACGTCGGACGCGTTGCTGAACGAAGAAGCGATGTTTCGCGATCCGACCCCGTTGTTTTTGCCGACGCGGTGGAATGCAACGGAGGACGCGATGCCGGCCTCGGTGCGCCGCGACCCGGTTGGGGCGTTTCAGCCGTATGCGTCGAAGTATGTCTTCAAAGATTCGGGGCTGGGTCTGAGTTTCCCGGAACCGATCCAGACTCCGGGGCGAGGCGTGGATGCGTTTGCGGTCGAAAAAACCACCCGACCAATGCTAGGTTTTGGTGAACGGGAGAGCGAGGTGCCAGTGCTTCGTGCCCGCGGGGCTTTCGTGGAGATACTGCGTGCAGGCGATGGCCGGCGGCTATTGGCGCAGGATTTGCCCGAAGCGCGACCGCCGGGCGACGTCGGTTGGCAGCCGTTGGAATTTCTGGTCAACGTCGGGGTTCAGGGTGTCGTTCGTCCAGCAGTGCTCATAGAAAGCTCGACGGTCGCGGAGGTGGACCGTTACTTTGAGAACTATCTGTTGAAAACGCTCCGCGTCGGCGAGCGTTTGAGGCCCGGAATGTATCGAATCTGCGTCGGACCGTAGATTTCGAGCGAATCGTCAAGTTTGCTGTTGACGGGTATTTTTCCGGAGCGCACTTTCTTCGCTCTTTTTCGTTTTTTGATCCCTCCCTCGGTCTGCCCAGATAGCTCAGTTGGCAGAGCACGTCCTTGGTAAGGACGAGGTCGCCGGTTCAAATCCGGTTCTGGGCTCCAGGGTCAGACGTCGCGTGACTTCCGCGACGTTAAAATAGAGGTCAAAACAGTCTATCCAACTAAATCACGTCTCCTAACTCCCATGGCTAAAGGCACATTCGAACGCAAGAAACCGCACGTGAACGTCGGCACGATCGGCCACGTTGACCACGGCAAAACCACGCTGACCACGTCGATTCTCGCGTGCCAGGCGCGCAAGGGCCTCGCTGAGGTCAAGACCTATGCTGACATCGCGAAGGGCGGCACCGTGCGTGACGCTTCCAAGATCGTCACCATCTCGGTCGCGCACGTGGAGTATGAGACCGAGACCCGCCACTACGCGCACGTTGATTGCCCCGGCCACGCCGACTTCGTGAAGAACATGATCACGGGTGCGGCGCAGATGGACGGCGCGATCCTCGTCGTTTCCGCGGCTGACGGCCCGATGCCCCAGACCCGTGAGCACATCCTCCTCGCCCGCCAGGTCGGCGTGCCGAAGATCGTGGTGTTCCTCAACAAGGTCGACCTCATCGACGACGCCGAGCTCCTCGACCTCGTCGAGATGGAAATCCGCGAGCTCCTCAGCAAGTATCAGTTCCCGGGTGACACCACCACGATCGTGCGTGGTTCCGCCACCGCCGCTCTCGAGGGCAAGCCCGAGGGTGAGGCCGCCATCGCGGCGCTGATGAACGCGATCGACACCGACATCCCGGAGCCGGTTCGCGAGAACGACAAGCCCTTCCTGATGTCCGTTGAAGACGTCTTCTCGATCACCGGCCGCGGCACCGTCGCGACGGGCCGTATCGAGCGTGGCGTCATCAAGGTTAACGACTCCGTCGAGATCGTCGGCCTCCGTGACACCGCTACCTCGGTTGTGACCGGTATCGAAATGTTCCGCAAGCTGCTCGATAGCGGCCAAGCCGGTGACAACGTTGGTATCCTCCTCCGCGGTATCGAAAAGGACGCGATCGAGCGTGGTCAGGTGCTCGCCGCTCCGAAGTCCATCACGCCGCACAAGAAGGCTAAGGCCGAAATCTACGTCCTCTCCAAGGACGAGGGTGGCCGCCACACGCCGTTCTTCAATGGCTACCGTCCCCAGTTCTACTTCCGCACGACGGACGTGACGGGCGTCGTCAACCTCCCGCAGGGCGTCGAGATGATCATGCCCGGTGACAACATCACCGTGGACATCGAGCTCATCTCGCCGATCGCGATGGAGAAGACGCAGAAGTTCGCCATCCGCGAAGGCGGTCGCACCATCGGTGCGGGCCGTATCACGGAAATCACCGAATAAGGCTCGTCAGCTATCTGAATTCCGACTCGCCGAGGCCTCGTTCAGGGGTCTCGGCGGTGTCGTCTAGAAATAGTTTCCCACAGGCGTGTAGCTCAATTGGTAGAGTAGCGGTCTCCAAAACCGTTGGTTGGGGGTTCGATTCCCTCCGCGCCTGCCAAATTTCCAGTCTCCCATGAAAAACCCGTTCCGCTCCGTGCGCATCTTCGCGATCGAAACTGTGGATGAGCTCAAAAAGGCCTCTTGGCCGACCATGCCCGAGCTCCGCGACTCCACGGTGATCGTCGTCGTCGCCGCGGTCATTCTCGGCGTTTTCACGAGCATCAGCGATTTCTCCCTCTACCAATTCGTGGACCTGTTCACGAAGATGGTCAGCTAACGACCGCCTCATGTCCGCCCAAACGACCGCGCCCGCCGGCGCCCAGTGGTTCGCCCTTCACACGCTCTCCGGCCAGGAGAACAAGGTGAAGAACTACATCGAGAAGTTCAAAAAGGCCGAGGAACTCGACGAGTATATCTTCGAGGTTCTGCTGCCGACGGAGGTCGTTTCGGAGGTTAAAAACGGCAAGAAGAGCACCAAGGTCCGGAAGCTGTATCCTGGTTACGTCTTTATTCAGATGCGTCTGTATGGAGACGACGGCAAGGTGATCAACCGCCCGTGGTATTTCGTGAAGGAAGTCGCCGGCGTGATCGGGTTCGTCGGCGGAGACCGCCCGGCTGCGCTGAAGCAGGCGGATGTGGATGAGATCTTTGCCCGCATCGAAGCAGCCAACGGCAAGGAAGTGCCGAAGGTTCAATACTTGGTCGGCGAAGAAGTGAAGATTACCGACGGTGCTTTCGCCTCGCTCACGGGCCGCATCGACGAAATCGATCCGGAGCGCGGCAAGCTCAAGATTTCCGTTTCCATCTTCGGCCGATTCACGCCGGTCGAACTCGAATACTGGCAGGTGCAACGCAACACCGAGTAATCGAATCATTTTTTTTCGATTTTGGATTTTCGATTTCAGCCAGCCTCGGGCCGGTCGGAATCCCTGAATCGAAAGCAGTATAATCGAAAATCCAAACTCCTCGTATGGCCAAGAAAATCCAAGGCTACATCCGCCTCCAACTGCCCGCCGGTGCTGCGAATCCCGCGCCCCCGGTCGGTCCTGCGCTCGGTGCTCAGGGCGTCAACATCATGGCGTTCTGCAAAGACTTCAACGCCCGCACCAAGGATCAGAACGGCATGATCCTGCCGGTCGTGATCACGGTCTACACCGACAAGAGCTTCACTTTCATCCTCAAGTCCCCGCCGGCTTCGGTGCTCCTGAAGAAGGCCGCCAACATCGCCTCCGGTTCGGCCAAGCCCAACCAGGACAAGGTCGGCAAGGTCACGCGCAAGCAGCTCGCCGAGATCTGGAAGATCAAGAAGGCCGACATGAACGCGAAGGACGAGGAAGCCGGCATCAAGATCATCGCTGGCACCGCCCGCAACATGGGCATCGAGGTCGTCGACTAATTTTGTTCAGCAACGCTCATCGCGGGAGTCCTCACGGACGTTCGCACCGCAAGGAGAAATAAATGCCCAAAACGCACAGCAAACGCTACAACAGCGCCGTCAAGGTCGCTGATCTCACCAAGGAGTATCCCCTCGCGGAAGCGGTGGAGGTTCTCGCGAAGTTCCCGAAAGCCAAGTTCGACGAAACCGTCGAGCTTTCGTTCCGCCTCGGCGTCGACGCGACGTCTGGCGAACAAAATGTCCGCGGCACCACGCCTCTCCCGAATGGGTCCGGCAAGAAGGTGCGCGTGCTCGTCTTCACCGACGATGCCCAAAAGGCGCTGGACGCCGGCGCGGATCACGCGGGCCTCGATGATATGATGGCCAAGGTCAACGAAGGTTGGCTCGACTTCGACGTCGCCATCGCGACCACGGAAGCGATGAAGAAGGTCCGCACGCTCGCTCGCGTGCTCGGTCCCAAGGGCCTCATGCCGAACCCGAAGTCCGGCACCGTCACCGACGATATCGTGGCGGGCATCAAGGCCGTGAAGGCCGGCCGTGTGGAGTTCAAGATGGACAAGACCGCCAACATCGGCGTCGGCATCGGCAAGCGCTCCTTCACCACCGCGCAGATTCTGGAGAATGCCCAGTCGGTTGTTGATGCGATCGGCAAAGCCAAGCCCACGACCTTCAAGGGCGGCCAATTCATCAAGAGCGTCACCATCTCCGCGAGCATGAGCCCGGCGGTGAAGGTCGCCTCGAGCGAATTCAACAAATACTAAGGAGCCCCGACCATGAGAGCAGAAAAACAATACCTGATCGACGAAGTCAGCGGGCACCTGAAGAAGTCCGACTACGTCATCCTCGCGAACTTCACCAAGTTGACCGTCGGTGAGACGGCTGATCTCCGCAACCAGCTCGCGGCGCACAACGCCGAGTTCCACGTGGTGAAGAACAGCTCGCTTCGCGTCGCGGCCAAGGCCCTTGGCCTGCCGGAATTCGACGAAGCGCTGATCGGCCAGACCGCGATCGTCGTAGGCGGCAACAACTCCGCCGGCGTTGCCAAGGTCCTCAAGAAGTTCTTCACCGACAAGCAGAAGGTGGAGATCAAGGTCGGCGTGATGGAGAAGAAGATCGTCACGGCGGCCGAACTGTCGCAGATCGCTGATCTGCCCCCGTTCGAGGCCCTCCGTGCGCAGTTCCTCGGCCTTCTCACCAGCAACGCCGCGGCTTTCGTTCGCGTGCTCGACGCCAAGGTCAAGAAGGAGGAGCCTGCTGCTCCTGCCGCCTAAACTCAACCAACCCATTAACCCAATTTCGGCGCCGCGTCTCCGGACGACGAGCGCCGGGAAGCAAAATCCAACGAGGCAGGCTAGGAGATACGTCTCTTAAACGCGCAGCACTCCCGCTGCCGCTAGTCGCCCAAGGAAAGTCAACATGAGCAACATCACCAAAGAACAAGTCATCGAGTGGCTGTCCGCGCAGTCCGTTTTGGACCTCGCCGCCCTCGTCAAGGACCTCGAAGGCAAGTGGGGCGTTTCCGCCGCTGCTGCTGTCGCCGCCGCTCCCGCGGGTGGCGCGGCCGCTGGCGCTGCTCCTGCCGCTGAGGCTCAGACCGAGTTCACCGTCGTCCTCGCTGACGCCGGCGCGAACAAGATCGGCGTCATCAAGGAAGTCCGTGCCATCACCGGCCTGGGTCTCAAAGAGGCCAAGGACCTGGTCGAGGGCGCTCCGAAGCCGGTCAAGGAGAACGTCGCCAAGGCCGAAGCCGAGGAGCTCAAGAAGAAGCTCGAAGCGGCTGGTGCCAAGGTCGAGCTGAAGTAAGACCGCTTGGCGATTTTACTCGCACAACTTCCGATTCCTTCGGGACAGGCCGTGCCGGTGCGCGGCCTGTCCTTTGCCTTTTCCTCTTCCGTTCTTTTGTTAGTCTTGCGCCTCGTCTGCTGACGGCGGCGCTTTGTCTCTTTTTGCCCAATCCTTCATAGGGAACTCTCATGGCCGACCGCCCCCATTCCGAACGCATCAACTTCGGCAAGCTCCGCGAAGTCCTTCAGCCGCCGAACTTGATCGAGATTCAGATCACGTCCTATCTCGATTTCCTCCAAAAGGGTATCCCCGAGAAGCAGCGCAAGCCGCAGGGACTTGAAGCGGTTTTCCGCGAGGTGTTTCCGATCCTCTCCTACGACGAGCGTCTCACGCTCGAATACGTCTCCTACACGCTGGGCGATCCGAAGAACACCGAGATCGAGTGCTTGCGCGAAGGCATCACCTACTCGGTGCCGCTCTACGTGAAGCTGCGCCTCCGCGAGGAAGACTTCATCAAGGACGAGGAGATCTACATGGGCGAAATCCCGATGGTGACCGAGCGCGGCTCGTTCATCATCAACGGCGCTGAGCGCGTCGTGGTTTCGCAGCTTCACCGTTCGCCCGGTATCGCGTTTGAGGTCACTCCGCACCCGAACGGCAAGCCGCTCCACTCCTTCCGCATCATCCCCGATCGCGGCACCTGGCTCGAAGTGCAGTTCGACAATAACGATCTGCTTTACGTTTACCTCGACCGCCGCCGCCGTCGTCGCAAGTTCCTCATCACGACGCTGCTTCGCGCGATCGGTTACTCGAGCGACATCGACATCCTGAATCTCTTCTACGAGATCAAGGACCTAAAGGTCTCCAAGGCGCTCGACATGGAGAACGTCTCCACGCTCGTGCTCGTGGAAGACGCGATCGATGCCCAGAAGGGCGTTGTGCTCGCGCGTGCGTTCGAGCCGCTCACGAAGGCGATCGTCCGCACCTTCGAGAAACACGACATCACCTCCATCCGCGTGATCGACACCGCGGTCGACGAAGGTGCCATCATCCGTGCGCTGAAGAAGGATCCGACGCGCAACGAAGAAGAAGCCCTCAAGGAAATCTACAAGCGCCTCCGTCCGGGCGAGCCGCCGACCACGGCGAACGCCAAGGCTCTCCTCAAGCGCCTGTTCTTCGATCCCAAGCGCTATGACCTCGGCCGCGTCGGTCGTTACAAGGTCAACCAGAAGCTCGGCCTCAAGGTCGACCTTGAGCAGCGCATCCTCGAGTCCGGCGATGTGGTTGCCGCGACCAAGTATCTCGTTCGCCTCAAGAAGGGCGAGGGCGTCGTCGACGATATCGATCACCTCGGTTCCCGTCGCGTCCGCACCGTCGGCGAGTTGCTCGCCAACCAGTGCCGCGTTGGCCTCAGCCGCACCGAGCGTCTCGTGCGCGAGCGCATGACGATGTATGATCAAAGCGTCGATTCGATCACGCCCCAAAAGCTGATCAACCCGAAGGCGCTCACGACCGTCATCCGCGATTTCTTCGCCCGTTCGCAGCTGTCGCAGTTCATGGACCAGATCAACCCGCTCGCGGAGGTCACGCACAAGCGTCGCCTCTCCGCCCTCGGGCCTGGTGGTCTCAACCGCGAACGCGCCGGCTTCGAAGTCCGTGACGTCCATCCGTCGCACTACGGCCGTATCTGCCCGATCGAAACCCCTGAAGGTCCGAACATCGGTCTGATCAACTCTCTCTCGACCTATGCTCGCGTGAACGAATTCGGCTTCATCGAGACGCCTTACCGCGTCGCGAAAGACGGCCGCGTCACCGACAAGATCGAATATCTCACCGCCGACCAGGAAGAGGGCAAGGTCATCGCCCAGGCCAATTCCGAGGTCGACGACAAGGGCCACTTTGTGGGCAAGGTCACCGTTCGTAAGGACGGCGAGTTCCTCGAAGTGCCTGCGGCCGACGTTCAGTTGATGGACGTGTCGCCGAAGCAGGTCATCTCGATCGCGGCCGGTATGATTCCCTTCCTTGAGCACGACGACGCCAATCGCGCGCTCATGGGTGCGAACATGCAACGCCAAGGCGTGCCGCTCCTCCAAGCCGAGGCGCCGTTCGTCGGCACCGGCATCGAAGAGCGTGTTGCTCGTGATTCGAAGATTGTGGCCGTTGCCGAAGAGGCGGGTGTCGTCGCTTCAGTCGACGCGAAACGCATCGTCATCACCAAGGATGGCGAGATGCCGCGCAACCTGAAGACCGACCCGAAGAACGGCGTGTTCGTTTACGAGCTCCGCAAGTTCATGCGCTCGAATGCGGGCACCTGCTTCAACCAGAAGCCCATCGTCAAACAGGGCCAGAAGGTCAAAGCCGGTCAGATCATCGCCGACGGTCCCTCGACCGATCACGGCGAGATGGCGCTCGGTCGCAACGTGCTCGTCGCGTTCATGCCGTGGAACGGTTACAACTTCGAAGACGCGATTCTCATCTCCGAGAAGGTGCTCCGTGAGGATATCTTCACCTCGATCCACATTCAGGAGTTCGAGGTCACCGCTCGTGACACGAAGCTCGGGCCTGAGGAAATCACGCGCGATATTCCGAACGTCGGTGAAGAGGCTCTCAAGAACCTCGACCACAACGGCGTCATCCGCATCGGCGCGGAAGTGAAGCCCGGCGACATTCTCGTCGGCAAGATTACCCCGAAATCCGAGACCGAGCTCGCTCCCGAAGAAAAGCTGCTCCGCGCGATCTTCGGTGAAAAGGCCGCTGACGTGAAGGACACCTCGCTCGTCGTCCCGTCCGGCGCCGCCGGTATCGTGATGGACGTGAAGGTTTCTTCGCGCGTCGACTTCGAGAAGGAGAAGCTCTCTCCCTCCGATCGCCGCCGTCAGGTGAAGCAGATCCAAGAGGAATACAAAACGCAGATGGACAAGTTGCGCGAAGGTCTCACCGAGGCCCTCTCCAACATCCTTCTCGGCGAAAAGATTCCGCTCGACGTGATCAACGGCGAGACCGGCGAAATCATCATCCCGGCCAATCGCAAGATCACCAAGACGCTGCTGCGCAAACTCGCCGCCGTTTCGAAGCACATCCAGATCGATCCGTCACCCGTGCGGATCAAGATCATGGAGATCATCGGCTCGTATCAGACCAAGTTCGACGAGCTTGAGACGGACCGTGAGCGCAAGATCGCGGGCATCGAATCCGGTGCCGACGCGGGCGACGGCTCGATCAAGCAGGTCAAAGTCTACATCGCCACGAAGCAGAAGCTCGAAGTCGGCGACAAGATGGCCGGTCGTCACGGTAACAAGGGTGTGGTCGCCAAGATCGTGCCCGAGGAAGACATGCCGTTCCTCCCGGACGGCACTCCGATCGAGATCTGCCTTAACCCCCTCGGCGTGCCTTCGCGCATGAACGTGGGTCAGGTGCTTGAGACGCACCTTGGCTGGGCCTGCAAAAAGCTCGGTATCAAGGTCGCGACCCCCGTCTTTGACGGCATTCCGGAAAAGAAAGTCCGTGAATACCTCAAGGAAGCGAAGCTGCCGCACTCCGGCAAGAGCACGCTCCACGACGGTCGCACCGGTGAGAAGCTCGATCAGGAGGTCGTCGTCGGCTACATCTACATGATGAAGCTGAACCACCTTGTGTCGCACAAGATTCACGCGCGCGCCGTCGGTCCTTACTCGCTCGTCACGCAGCAGCCGTTGGGCGGCAAAGCCCAATATGGCGGTCAGCGCTTCGGCGAAATGGAAGTGTGGGCGCTCGAAGCTTACGGCGCGGCGCACACGCTCCAGGAACTGCTCACCGTCAAGTCCGACGACGTGCAGGGACGCACCAAGATCTACGAGTCGCTCGTCAAGGGCGACAACACGCTGCAGGCCGGCACGCCCGAGTCTTTCAACGTGTTGATCAAGGAAATCCAGTCCCTCGGTCTCGACATCAAGCTCAACAAACGCGACTCGCTCGGCTTCGGCACCTGATGCCGCCGGCACCCCGCGTATCCTTTTCACAACTACAGGGAGAAATTAAATGAGCATCCAACCCAATGACATCGCCGCCTCCTCCGCTCGCGAGGAGACCCGGAACGCGCTCGGTCTCGAGGAAAACGCGTTCGATTGCGTGTCGATCACGGTCGCTTCGCCCGAGACCATCCGCAAATGGTCGAAGGGCGAGGTCAAGAATCCCGAAACGATCAATTACCGCACCTTCAAGCCCGAGCCGGGTGGCCTTTTCTGCCAAAAGATCTTCGGCCCGGTGCGCGACTACGAGTGCGCGTGCGGAAAATACAAGCGCATCAAATACAAGGACGTCATCTGCGATCGCTGCGGCGTGGAAGTGACGATCGCGCGCGTCCGCCGCGAACGCATGGGCCACATCGAGCTCGCCGTTCCGGTCGCGCACATCTGGTTCCTCAAGAGCATGCCGAGCCGCCTCGGTCTCTTGCTCGACATGACCGCGCGTTCTCTCGAGCGCGTGATCTACTACGAGAACTACATGGTGATCGATCCGGGCAAGACCCCGCTCGAGAAGCACCAGCTCCTCACCGACACCGAATACCGCCAGGCGATCGACGAATACGGTGACGATTCCTTCGTCGCCAAAATGGGCGCCGAGGCTGTCCGCGATGCGCTCGTGCGCACCGACATGGAGACCACCGTCACCGAGCTGCAGGAGCAGATGCGGGCGACGAAATCGAAGCAGATCAAAAAGAAGCTCTCGAAGCGTCTGAAGGTCATCCAAGGCTTCATCCACTCGAACAGCCGTCCGGAGTGGATGGTGCTCGAAGTGCTCCCGGTTATTCCGCCGGACCTCCGTCCGCTCGTTCCGCTCGAAGGTGGCCGTTTCGCGACCTCCGACCTCAACGACCTCTATCGCCGCGTCATCAACCGCAACAATCGTCTGCGGAATTTGATGCAGCTGAAGACGCCGGATGTGATCATCCACAACGAAAAGCGCATGCTGCAGGAAGCGGTTGACGCGCTCTTCGATAACGGCCGTCACGGCCGCCCCGTCACGGGTGCCGGCAACCGCCCCTTGAAGTCCCTGTCGGATATGCTCAAGGGCAAGCAGGGTCGTTTCCGCCAGAACCTTCTCGGTAAGCGCGTCGACTACTCTGGTCGTTCGGTCATCGTCATCGGCCCTGAGCTCAAGCTCAACCAGTGCGGTCTGCCGAAGAAGATGGCGCTCGTCCTTTTCGAGCCGTTCATCATCCGCCGTCTGAAGGAGCTCGGCTTCGTGCACACCGTTCGTGGTGCGCGCAAGATGATCGAGAAGAAGTCTCCCGAAGTGTGGGATATTCTCGAGGAAGTCACCAAGGGCCACCCGGTGCTGCTCAATCGCGCGCCGACGCTCCACCGTCTCTCGATCCAGGCGTTCGAGCCGGTGCTGATCGAAGGTGAAGCCATTCGCGTTCACCCGCTAGTCTGCACCGCTTACAACGCGGACTTCGACGGTGACCAGATGGCCGTGCACGTGCCGCTTTCGCTCGAGGCGATCCTCGAGTGCAAGCTGCTCATGATGGCGACCTCGAACATCTTCTCGCCGTCTTCGGGCAAGCCGATCCTCACGCCGTCGCAGGACATCGTTCTCGGTGCCTACTACCTGACCATCGAGCCGCGCAAAAAGCCCGCCAAGGGCGAACGCGTGCCGTTGCTCTCCGGTCTGCAGGAAGTGCTCTACGCCGTCGCTGATGGCGCCCTCCGGAAACACGATTGGGTCGAAGTGCCCAATCCGGATTTCGGCAAGGAAACCGTCTATGGTAACAAGGACAAAAAGGTCCTTCGCACCACGGTAGGCCGCGTGATCTTTAACCAGATCTGGCCGTCGGGCTTGGGCTTCGTGAATTTCCCGGTGCCGAAGGGCAAGCTGGGAGATCTCATCCTCAACACGCACAAGATCGTCGGCAACCAAGCCACGGTTGAGACGCTCGATCGCCTGAAGGAGCTCGGTTTCCAAACTGCGTTCCAGGCCGGCATCTCGATCGGTATCGACGACATGATCATTCCGGAGGCGAAGAAGGAAATCGTCGCTGAAACCCGGAAGAAGATCGCGGAAGTCGAAGGTCAGTTCAACAAGGGTATCATCACCGAAGGCGAACGTAAGAACAAGGTGATCGACCTTTGGACCGGCACGACCGATCGCATCGCGAAAGAAGTGTTCGCGAAGCTCGAGAACAACGACGGCCGCAATGAAGTGAATCCCGTCTACATCATGATGGATTCCGGTGCGCGTGGTAACAAACAGCAGGTGCGCCAGCTTTGCGGCACCCGCGGTTTGATGGCCAAGCCCTCCGGCGAAATCATCGAGCGCCCGATTCTTTCGTCCTTCCGCGAAGGTCTGACCGTTCTCGAATACTTCATCTCCACCCACGGTGCCCGCAAGGGTCTCGCTGACACCGCGCTGAAGACGGCTGATGCCGGTTACCTCACGCGTAAGCTCTGCGACGTGGCGATGGACGTCGTCATTGCTGAGGACGATTGCGGCTCTCGCGATGGCGTGTGGAAGAAGGCGATCTTCGAAGGCGACGACGAAATCGTCGGCCTCCGTGAACGCGTCGTCGGTCGCTTCTCCAGCGATGACGTCTTCAACCCGCTCAATCCCTCCGAACTCCTCGTGGGTTCCGGCGAACTGATCACCGAAGAAATCGCCCTCAAGATCGAAGAGGTCGGCATCGAGCGCGTGAAAGTCATGTCGCCGCTTACCTCGACGAGCACGACCGGTATCGACGCCAAGTCCTATGGCATCAACCCCGCCACCGGCAAGGTGGCGAAAGCCGGTGATTCCGTCGGTATCATCGCAGCCCAGTCGATCGGTGAGCCTGGCACGCAGCTTACGATGCGCACCTTCCACATCGGTGGTGTCGCGTCCGGCGGCTTCAAGACTCCTGAAATTCGCGTCCGCTCGAGCGGCGTCGTGAAGTATCGCGGCCTCCGTCTCGTGGAAACCGCCGAAGGCGGCAGCATCGTGCTGAACAAGACCGGCACCATCCAGATCGTCGACGCCGAAGACAAGGAACTGGAAACCTACAACATCGTTGTCGGTTCCTTCCTCCACGTCGGCGACGGCGAGAAGATCGAGAAGGGTGAGGTCCTCGCTCAATGGGATCCCTACAACATCCCGGTGCTCTCCGAAAAGGGTGGCACGCTGGCGTTCAAGGACATGATCCCTGGCGTCACCGTTAAGCGCGAACTCGACGAAGCGTCGGGCCGCATTGCGACGGTTGTCATCGAGCACAAGGAAGACCTCAATCCGCAGATCGAAGTGCGTGACGCGAAGGGCAAGCCGCTCTCGGCTTACTCGATTCCCGTCGGCGCGCAGATCGCCGTCAACGAAGGCGACATCATCCAACCGGGTGCGTTGCTCGCGAAGACGCCGCGTCAGGCCTCCAAGACCAAGGACATCACCGGTGGTCTCCCGCGCGTGGCCGAGCTCTTCGAAGCTCGCCGCCCGAAGGACGCGGCCGAAATGTCCCGCATCGATGGCATCGTGTCGTTCGAAGGCACCGTTCGCGGCAAGCGCAAGCTCGTCGTGAAAAACGAAGAGACGGGCCAGGAAGAGGAACATCTCATCCCGACCGGCAAGCACATCATCGTCCAACCGGGTGATGTTGTGCACAAGGGCCAGCACCTCACGGAAGGCTCCGCCGATCCGCACGAGATTCTCGAGATCCTCGGGCCGTCCGCGCTCTACGACTTCCTCATCTCCCAAGTTCAGGAAGTTTACCGCCTGCAGGGTGTGACGATTAACGACAAGCACATCGAGATCATCATCCGCCAGATGCTCCGCAAGGTCCGTATCACCGATCCGGGTGACACCGAGAACTTCTGGGGCGAGCAGGTGGATCGCTCGGCGTTCCTTGCTGAGAACAAGCGCATCGAAGCGGCTGGCGGTAAACCCGCTGAAGCCGAGCCGATTCTCTTGGGTATCACCAAGGCGTCGCTCGAGACCGAGAGCTTCATCTCGGCCGCCTCGTTCCAAGAGACCACGCGCGTCCTCACTGACGCGTCCACTCTTGGCAAGGTCGACCTCCTGAAGGGCTTCAAGGAAAACGTCATCATGGGTCACTTGATCCCGGCCGGCACTGGCCTGCCGCGACACAAGAACCTCAAGATCACGCTTCCGTTTGGCGCCGACCTGCCCACCGAGGAAGTGCCGGTGGTCGCCTCCGAGGCGAGCTAAGCAGAGGATATCTTTTAGGCGAACGCTGCAGGTGGATTCCACCTGCAGCGTTTTTTTTGCGCGTCGCTGACGCGTGAAGGCACGCGGAGAAAAAGGACTTGTCTGGGGGCGCCAGGATTTCAGGATTGTGCTCCCTCCCGCCAAAAATCACCCGTTGAGCCTAGCTCCGTGTGATTTATCGCCCGGCCTCACGGCCGGGCGTTTTTTTGTGCGCGAAAGCGAGGGTGGGAGAGAATTCGCTTGTGTTCTGCGGTGATGCTCCGCTTTGTCCGCGCCTCCATTTTCTTCTGCGCGCTTTCGCCACCTCGGTGACAGCGTATTCCTCCTCGTGAATCGAGGCTCTCGCCCTCGCTCTTCACGCCTATCTTCTACTTTCTGCCAAAAAGTTCTTGCCGAGCTTTTCGGCGGCGGTAGTTTTTTCCTCTTTTCTCCAATTTTCCACCCTCGAAATTTGTATGCCGACCATTAACCAACTCGTGCGCAAGGGCCGCCGGAAGGTGCGCATTAAGTCGAAATCGCCGGCCTTGGACGGCAACCCGTTCCGCCGTGGCGTGTGCGTGCAGGTCATGACCCGCACTCCGAAGAAGCCGAATTCCGCTATTCGTAAAGTCGCGAAGGTTCGCCTGACCAACGGCAACGAGGTGATCTCCTACATCCCTGACGAGGGTCACAACCTTCAAGAGCACTCGATCGTGCTCGTTCGCGGCGGCCGTGTGAAGGACCTTCCTGGCGTCCGCTACCACATTGTCCGCGGCACCCTCGACGCTACTGGCGTCGAAAAGCGCCGTCGCTCCCGTTCCAAGTATGGCGTGAAGCGCCCGAAGGCCGCCAAGTAATCGTTCATTTAATCAAAGAATTCCGCCATGTCTCGCCGCCACAGAGCCGTCAAACGTCAGGTCGTTCCCGATGCTCGTTACAAGAGCCCGCTCGTTGCTCACTTGGTCAATGTGATCATGAAGAGCGGCAAGAAGAACATCGCTCAGCGCATCGTCTACGGTGCCTTTGAGAAGGTTTCCGAGAAGCTCGAAAAGGGCGATCCGGTGGATCTGCTGCTCGGCGCCCTTGAAAATGCGCGTCCGCGCCTCGAGGTGAAGAGCCGTCGCGTTGGCGGTGCTACCTATCAAGTTCCGATCGAAATTTCCTTCGAACGCCAGGAGAGCCTCGCGCTCCGCTGGATCGTTGACGCCGCTGGCAGCCGCAAGGGTCTGCCGATGAAAGACGCCCTCGCGGCCGAGATCATCGATGCCTACAACAACACGGGCACCGTCGTGAAGAAGAAGGAAGACACTCACAAAATGGCGCAGGCCAATCGTGCCTTCGCCCACCTGCGCTGGTAAACAGTCCAGCCCCTGCTACTCATGTCTGTTTCTGCTCCCAAGATCACTGTCGTTACCGACAAGTCGAAGATCTCCCCGGCCAACGCCAAGGACCGCCCGTTCCCGCTCGAGTGGACCCGCAACATCGGTATTGCCGCGCACATTGATGCCGGCAAGACGACCACCAGCGAACGCATCCTCTTTTACACGGGCTCCGTCCACAAGATGGGCGAGGT